>JGI26254J51713_1000015_pt1 | contig 77685 bp, 66 predicted proteins | sample SaaInlV_120m_DNA_3_FD_51713 | JGI IMG/M metagenome (IMG submission 51713)
ATTGCTTTCATTTGTTCATCTCCAAGATAGTTATGTCATTAAAAAAATAAAGGATTTAGCGTTAATATTCCTATAAGTATTTGTAACTATGCATATTGCGTGCCAACTACTAAAACTCTACGTCGACCGCAATTTGACACGATCAAAAAGACTTATTGTGCTATTTTGGTGCGAAAATTTATTTTAGGGTGATTCTCTGCGCACCAGAATGGATAAAATAAGGCACTTAAAACCATGGGGTTTAGAGCGAAATAAGCTGACAGAAACCCTCAAACACTGAATAATGAGCCTTTAAGCGGAGCAGCCCAATGAACGCAGACGACCTTTACAACCAATTTCAAAAAAATGTTGCCGATGCCCTATCGGGTGCGCAGTCGATTAGCGGAGAATTACAACAGTTACTCCGCGCCGCAATGACCAAGACTATCGCCGGGTTGGATATAGTGTCGCGAGACGAATTTGATGCACAACAGGCAGTTCTGTTGCGCTCCCGAGAGAAAATTGATGCTCTTGAACAACAACTCACTGAACTAGAAATACTGCTAACCACACAAGAAAAATAGATTAACGTGATCGCTAGGGAATACAAGCTATCTACTCGAGAGTTTTACCGCGTGCTAAAAGCTGCAATAAGCCTTGCAGACCTTGAGAAAACTAGCTATCCAGAATTATCTCATTATCAAGAAGCACTGAGCTATCGCCCAACCATGGATAAACGCACTGGTAATTAATTTTCGACAATCCTGTCCGGTAAGGTTACTCCGCACTGATGACAGTACTCAGCATCGGGATGATGGCCACTGCGATCACAAACATTACATTGCCTATGGCTGATTTCTGTATGCATCGCGCGCGCAATTTCAGCAGTGAAAATGCCCGTGGGAATAGCGATGATGCTATAACCGGTCAACATTATCATGGTAGACAAAATCTGCCCTAATGACGTTTGAGGTGTGATATCGCCATAGCCAACCGTGGTGATAGTCACAATTGTCCAGTAGATGCTACGAGGAATACTGGTAAAGCCATTGCCTGGACCTTCCACCAAAAACATTAAACTACCAAAGATCACGCTAAGCACCAAAACCACCATAAAGAAAACCAGCACTTTGCGTCGTGCTGCATACATTGAACGCAATAGTAAATTGGCCTCGGAGAGATACCGAACGAGTTTTAGTACTCTGAATATTCGAAGCACCCTCAATAGACGTATCACTAACCAATAACTTGCACCAGGCACAATCAGCGCCAAGTAAGTCGGTACAATAGACAGTAAATCCACCAGCCCATAAAAACTGAACATATAATGCAATGGTTTTGGTGATGTATAGATTCGCAGTAAATATTCGACAGAAAATAGCAGGGTAAAAAACCACTCTAATCGAAACAACCATAGCCCATATTGGCTGTTAACGGACTCGATCGAATCAAGGACAATGGCTAGCACACTAAGTAGAATGACCCAGATCAAGGCTATATCGAATTTCTGCCCCGCGGGCGTATCAGTGCCAAAGATGACCCGATAAGCTCTCTCTCTAAAGGATGCTTCAACCATAATGATTGCCTAGGTACGAATAGATACACACATTGTAGGCAGTAATCTCCAATTAAACTAATTCCTTATTGCCACCTCATGCAATTTCAACAACGATTAGGTGCTTATATTAGTGATCGTTTAGCCTACGAGGGAATGTTATTATTACATCTGTGTCTTGATACCCATTAAATCTAACTGCTAATGATTTCGGAAACCCCTCAATGATAAACCAGAGAATGTCCCCCAAAGACTGGTTAATGCTACTGCTACTATCATTCCTATGGGGTGGATCATTCTTTTTCATTGCCGTGGCTGTATCAGAACTACCTCCATTAACCATTGTTACAATGAGAGTTGGTATGGCTTCCATTACACTATGGACCATTCTCATCATCGCTGGGTATGAGATACCTAAATCTCTTAAACTATGGCGATCATTTCTTATTTTGGGGTTACTCAGTAACGCCATCCCCTTCTCTCTTATTGTTTGGGGGCAGACCCACATCACATCTGGCTTAGCCTCAATAATTAATGCAACGACACCTTTATTTACAGTGTTAATCGCTGGTACATTATTAACAGATGAACACATGACACCGGCAAAAATTATTGGTGTCGTCATTGGGTTGTTAGGTGTGATAGTGTTAATCGGACCCTCAACACTAACAGACGTGGGTGCTGACACGACTGCCCAACTCGCCATCATGGCAGCCGCCGTATCCTATGGTTTTGCTACCGTCTACGGCAGGCGATTCAAGACCATGGGCATCAGCCCGGTTACCACAGCTGTCGGGCAGGTGACTTGCGCAACCATTATTTTACTGCCTTTAGCGTTTTTCATAGAACGACCTGATCAACTGGCAAATCCAAGCTTAAAGGTTTGGTTGGCGGTTATATCACTGGCTGTTTTTTCAACAGCCTTGGCCTATATTTTATTTTTCCGCATATTAGCCTCTTCAGGCGCTACCAACGTTGTCTTAGTTACATTTTTGGTTCCCATCACCGCCAATCTGCTTGGCTGGCTTGCACTCAATGAAATACTGCATGCTGAATATTTTATTGGCATGGTATTCATCGGCTTAGGACTAGCGGCAATCGATGGACGATTATGGGATAAAGCTAAAATACTGACCAAACGCCATTAACATATAATGGCTTTTTTGATCCATTGAGAAGTGAAGCCATATACAGCTAAACTCTCCCTTTACCATTAAGAGGTTATTGATGAGCCTGCCTGACAATCAAATCAGTATTGAAATTACTCAACCCGGCGGCCCAAACGTTTTACAGCCGGCATCACGTCCAATGCCATCGCATAATGACAATCAAGTACTGATAAAAGTCGCGGCGGCGGGTGTTAACCGACCCGACGTGTTTCAGCGCCTTGGCTTTTATCCTGCGCCCCCTGGCGCATCAGATATTCCTGGTCTTGAGGTATCAGGCACAGTAGTGGCTACAGGCAATGAGGTCACTCGCTGGAAAATAGGGGATCAAGTATGCGCTTTGCTGGCCGGCGGTGGTTATGCTGAGTACGCCTTGGCAGACGCATCCCTATGCCTTCCAATCCCTGAAGGTCTAAGTCTTGAAGATGCCGCAGCACTGCCGGAAACCTGTTTTACAGTCTGGCACAATCTCTTTGAACGAGCACAATTAAAACCCAACGAATGGCTGTTAGTTCACGGTGGATCCAGTGGCATTGGTACCACAGCTATTCAAATGGCCAGCGCAATGGGTATTAAAGTGATCGCCACAGCCGGGTCTGATGAAAAATGTAGAGTTTGCGAAAAGCTAGGTGCGATCAAAGCTATTAACTACCGTGAACATAATTTTGTCGGCATCTGTGCCGAACTGACCGATGGTGGTGTTAACGTTGTGCTAGACATGGTTGGTGGTGATTATGTTCAGCAAAATTTTGCCGTCTGCGCGCCAAAAGCACGAATTGTTAACATCGCTTTTTTGCGCGGCTCCAAAGTGGAAATTGATCTCATGCCTCTAATGCTGAAACAGATTGTATTAACCGGTTCAACTCTTAGAGCTCAACCATTGAAAGATAAGAAACGAATTGCTCAGGGTGTTGAAACTCAGGTTTGGCCATTAATTGCAGAGGGGAAATTCAAGTCCGTTGTTAATAATAGATTTCCTCTTTCGCATGCGTCTCAAGCTCATGAGTTAATGGAGTCAAATAAACATATTGGTAAATTACTTCTAATAAGTGAGAGTGATTAATGGCTAACAAAGAGTCGAGATTAGTCTATTCCACTGATGTAGGTCGTGTTCATGAAAGAGAACAACCTCAAGTAACTTTAACGGACGGAATTGTGCGTATTCGGCGAGAAACTAAAGGCCGCAAAGGCAAAGGGGTCACTACTGTTTCAGGAATTGACTTGCCAGAACTAGGCCTGAAGGCCTTAGCCAAACAATTGAAGCAAAAATGCTCCACTGGTGGCACCGTTAAATCAGGGGTTATTGAAGTGCAAGGTGACCACCGTGATTTACTCAAAAAAGAGCTGGAAAAACGCGGACATAATGTCAAGTTAGCAGGAGGCTGATTTTTTGGATATTGACAGTTCTAAAGCAACAACGCTCAAGGTGATGAAACCATTTGGCACATGGCCATCCGATATTAGTGCAGAGATGATCACTCGCGCCGCACCCGGACTCAATCATCTTCAATCCAGTGGAGATGCACTTTTCTGGGTCGAAAGTCGCCCATGGGAAGCCGGCCGCAATGTTATTATGTGTCAGACTCCCGATGGGGTAATTAAAGACCTTTTGCCAGCTCAGTTCAGTTGCAATAGTAAAGTGCATGAGTACGGCGGCATGGCGTACACAGTGGCTAATCAGAAACTCTATTTTGTAAATGCTCTAGATCAACGTATTTATCAACTCGACTTAGGGTCCTCCACCAGCCCCTCACCGATAAGTCCTGAGGGAGCTTTTCACTTTGCCGATATTATTGTCGACACGACAAATCAGCGGTTGATCGCAGTCTGTGAACACCATCTTGATGGGCAAGAGCCAAACAATTACATTGCCGGCATTGCCTTAGATCAAAAACACCCTGAGATTGACGCTTTAGTCACAGGTTCTGACTTTTATGCCTATCCACGTCTTAGCCCTGATAACTCTACGATCTGCTGGATTGAGTGGCAACATCCCAACATGCCTTGGGATAACACGCAGTTATGGCAAGCATCCGTCAGCGGAAATAATCTGACAAATAGATGCCTAGTCGCAGGTGAAAACCAAGATGAAGCTATTTTTCAACCTCAGTGGTCACCTGACAATCTTCTGTATTTTGTGTCCGACAGCGATAACTGGTGGAATATCTGCCGCCTTAGCGAGGGACATCGGGAAACGGTACTGCTAATGGACGCCGAGTTTGCCACACCATTGTGGCAGCTAGGGGCATCAACCTATCATTTTATTGATAACCAAACCATCGGTTGCACATGGACGAAATCTGGCGTTTGGTCTGCCGGATTTATTGATATACCAACACAAACACTTGGCAAGATCGACTCTCACTACAGCAGCATGCATAGCATCTGCACACATCATGGTCATTTATTTATGATGGCTGGTGCTCCGAGACTATCAACGGAATTAATAAGCTTCTCTACCGATAAACAGTTAACGAGGGTTTATGCGCCAGCATCGCTACCGGTAAACGTTAGAGAGCTATCAACGCCAGAATCAGTACTATTTCCCAGCGCCGACAACCAAAGAGTGCATGCCTTCTTTTACCCGCCAACCAACGCCCATTTTCGCGGCAGTGATCAAGAGTTACCCCTAGTCATTGCTATTTGCCATGGCGGACCCACTGGTGCAACAAACAGTAGCTTAAACCTTAAAATACAATATTGGACTAATCGCGGTTTTGCTGTAGTAGACATTAACTACCGAGGCAGCACGGGTTTTGGCCGTCATTATCGTCAAGGTTTAGCGGGTGCCTGGGGGCTAGCCGATGTTGAAGATACGCAGTACGCCATTGGCCATCTTGCAAGCTTAGGAAGAATTGATTCTGAACGCTGTATTATCCGAGGTGGAAGTGCGGGTGGGTACACCGTACTCTCTGCGCTGACCTTTACCGATACTTTTAGGGCTGGAGCTAGCCTGTACGGTATTGGTGACCTTGAAACTCTGGCCACAGATACTCACAAGTTTGAATCTCGCTATTTAGATAGCCTGATAGGCCCTTACCCGGAACGAAAAGACATCTACATTGAAAGATCGCCCATCCATCATATTGAGGGCCTGAACTGCCCAGTGATCTTTTTACAAGGGCTTCAAGATAAGGTTGTTCCACCCAATCAAGCAGAGATGATGGTGGATTCATTACAAAGTAAAGGCATTAAGGTCGCTTATGTAACCTTCGATGATGAGGGCCATGGATTTCGAAAAGCCAATAATATTATTCGCGCCATGGAGGCGGAATTAACCTTTTATCAAGAAGTATTCAACCTTGTCGAGACTATTTAAGCATGTCTCGTTATCGCCCACCCAGACCTAAAAGCTCTCCTTATATAACTGCAGAAGGTGCTGCCAATATGCGAGCTGAGCTTAGGCAACTGTGGAAGGTTGAACGCCCTCAAGTTACCCAGGTGGTTCATGAAGCGGCAAAAAACGGAGATCGCTCTGAAAATGGTGATTATATTTATGGCAAACGACGCCTGCGTGAAATTGATAGCCGCGTACGCTACCTCACTAAAGGTTTAGAAAACGCCCAAATTATTGAAGATAAACCTAGGGACCCATCCAAGGTATTCTTTGCTGCTTGGGTAACCGTCGAAGATGAACAGGGTAATGACCTACCCCAGACTTTTAGACTGGTGGGCTCTGACGAAATCGACCCTTCCCGTCATTGGATTAGCATCGATTCACCTATGGCTCAGGCACTAGTCGGAAAAAGTTTGAATGACGAAATAAAGGTAGAAACTCCTGCCGGGCAACGTTATTTCGTTATTACCGACATCAGTTATGAGTCCCCCACGATTTAGGGTGACAACCGCACGATAGTCCAGCTACTGTCCGCATTACGCTGGAATGAAAAACGATCATGAAGGCGATTTTCTCCTCCCTGCCAAAACTCAAATTCCCGAGGCACTACCCTATAACCACCCCAGAACTCTGGTAAAGGAACTGGAGCCGAGTCAAAACGCTGTTGCACCGCATTGACCTGGGCCTCCAACACCTCACGAGAAGCGATAGGACGACTCTGCTCAGACGCCCAAGCAGCAAGCTGACTCGACACTGGTCGACTCTTAAAGTAGTCACTGATCTCGCTATCTGACAGCGGCTCTGCCATCCCACCCACGATGACTTGCCGATCCAACTGCAGCCAAGGAAACTGAAGGCTAACCTGGGGGTTAGACGTAATATCTGCTGCTTTACGGCTACCTAAATTGGTATAAAAAACAAATCCGCGCTCGTCGAACCCCTTTAGCAGAACCATTCGCTGCCAAGGCCTACCTTGAGTATCAACGGTAGCCACACTCATGGCGGTCGGGTCAACAATGCCGGCATCAAGAGATTGATCCATCCACAAAGAAAATTGTTCAAAAGGATTGGCATGCAAACTCTCTCGAGATAGCGTCCCGTAGCCATATTCGCGCCGATTATCGTTAATACCCATATCAAGCCAACCGTTATTTCACTTTAATTACATCTTACCAATAGATTGCCCGCCATCAACAGGCAATGCAACACCATGAAGATAAGAACCCGCATCACTGGCCAACAGCAAAAATGGCCCTGTTATCTCATCCATCTCACCCGCTCGACGAGCAGGCGACGAAGTAAGAAAGGCCATGCTCTCAGGCGATGCAAAAGCCGCTGCTGTCATTTCGGTTAAAAAGTAGCCCGGACAGATTGCATTAACACGAATCCCTTTACCGGCCCACTCAAGAGCAAGCGACTTGGTCAACTGAACCACAGCCGCCTTGGAAGCTGCATAACTAGACTGGCCGAAGGAAACACGCAAACCCAAAATCGATGCGGTATTAACAATAGAACCCCCAACACCGGCCGCCATCATGCGCTTAGCCGCCTGTTGAGCGACGATAAAAACCCCTTTAAGGTTAGTATCAATCATATTATCCCAGCTCGACTCATCGATCTTCAGCGCACTTTTGACTTCTGCGATACCTGCATTATTAGCCACCAACGTGATCGTGCCAAATGCCGCTTCCCCCTGGTCAAAAGCAGTGACAATAGATTCAGAATTGGTTACATCCATTGCCACGGCTAGCGCCTCGCCACCTTCAGCTGTAATCTCAGCCACCAGAGACTCAAGACGATCAACCCGACGCGCTGCAACGATTACCTTAGCCCCTCGTGCCGCTAATATTTTTGCAAAATGCTCACCAAAACCACTAGATGCGCCGGTAACCATTGCGACTTTGCCGCTCATGTCAAATTCTGTTGCCATGCCTTTTTTTCCTCGATTAATAAAAAATTTTAGCCGTAAGTAATATATTGCTCCATCTCGTTAGTATCCAGATGGGTAACACTGTTAAAACCAGTCAAATTCATCTTTCTTTCGTTAAAAAAGAAATGACTTATGGCAGTATTCTTATATTGCAGATTAAGATCAAAGACGTTTTCATCGGGAATCTCAAGCACCAAGCCGACAAAAGTACTTATTGACCCGCCAGAACCAATGGCCAAAATATTATTGCCCGCATTTGCCATGGCTTTAATTTGGTTTTGTGCATCTTCTACCCGCGCTTTAAATTGTGCCCAGGTTTCAGGGACCCCGGGGATACTGTCAGACGTCCAGGCCGTCAGAATCTGGCGCAACAGTCGATAATAATTTTTCTTATCGGTAGGATCTTTCATCACGTTTTGAAACAACGGGTTGTCACCATGAATCTTCCCGTAAGCCTCAGTCATATCGACAAAGTTGTACTCATTGAGCCCGGGCAGCACTAACCGATCACTACCGTCTACCCCTAACCCCTCACAAATACCATCCATCGTTTGGTGATGGCGGTGCATATCTCCTACCACTAATTGGTCAAAACGCATATCGCGTAACTTAAAATGCTCACCCAAAAAATGCGATTGCTGGTGCCCCAACTCTGACAACTGATCGTAATTTGCCGACCCAAAAGAAGCCTGAGCATGACGCACAAGGTGGAGTTCACTCATAAAACTGTCCTAGCATTAAAGTAAGTACGTTTATTCCGGAACGTATTTAAACGCAAAACACCATGGGTTAATAGGGATAACATCAGCATATTTCATATTGACCTAGCTTATAGGGGTATAAATACAGAGTAATTACAAAATAAAAGTTATGCCCTATACAGCCCATATAACGGAGGGGTAGTCTAGAGTGACTAGCTATTGAACCGATGTTTTTAATGCTCTCACCATAATTCTCTAACATTCACGACAATTCATAACTTAGCTTAAATGAAGTGCTAATAAACTATAAAAATGAACTACTTAGGCGTATACTCCCCGCCCTAATAATCCAGGACTTAAAAACCCCAAGCCACAGGTAAATTAATGTCGTCAATTGACTTCGCATCACTGGGTATTTCTGCCCCTGTACTTAAAGCTGTTCAGCAACTTGGCTATGAGCAACCGACCCCAGTTCAAGCGCAATGTATCCCTATCCTTCTAAACGGTCAAAACCTATTGGGGACGGCACAAACTGGTACGGGAAAAACAGCCGCCTTCGCTCTGCCTTTTTTGAGCAAACTGGATGATAAACAAAAAACACCGCAAATCTTAGTGTTAACGCCAACTCGTGAATTAGCAATTCAGGTGGCAGAGGCTTTCCAAAGCTACGCCAAGCATATTAAAGGATTCCACGTACTTCCCATCTACGGAGGAGCAGATATAGGAGGCCAATTACGAGGACTTAAACGAGGCGCGCAGGTTGTAGTGGGTACGCCAGGTCGTATGCTCGATCATTTGCGCCGACGCAGTCTGGATCTGAGCCAAGTCAAAGGATTAATCCTCGACGAAGCTGATGAAATGTTACGCATGGGCTTTATCGACGATGTAGAGACCATTCTCGCTAAGACACCCAATGATTGTCAGCGCGCACTATTTTCAGCCACGATGCCACCCGCCATTCGCAGAGTGACCAAGAAATACCTTGGTGACGCGGAAACCATCAGTATCGAGAATAAAACAAAAACCGTAGAACGCATTGAGCAACAATATGTGACCTGCAAAAGCCACCAAAAGATGGATGCCTTAACACGCGTACTCGAAGTTGAGTCTTTTGACGGCATGCTCATCTTTGTGCGTACCAAATCGTCAACTGTCGATATTGCCGAGCGACTTGAAGCGCGAGGTTTTTCGTCTGCAGCCCTTAATGGTGACCTAAGCCAAGCGTTACGGGAACGCACAATTAATCGCCTTAAGAAGGGTCAAGTGGATATCGTTGTTGCCACAGACGTTGCTGCACGTGGTTTAGATGTTGAGCGTATTAGCCATGTCATTAACTTTGACATCCCCTATGACAATGAGTCCTATGTGCACCGCATTGGCCGTACTGGTCGAGCTGGACGAGGCGGTAAGGCAATCCTGTTCATCACGCCTAAAGAAAATCGTTTATTACGCTCTATCGAGAAATCAACACGTCAAATCATTAAGCCAATGGCCATGCCTAGCAATGAAGAAGTCAGTGGTCAGCGGATTCAGCAGTTTACTGAACATCTGCTGAAAAGCATGGAAGTACCTAAGTTGGATAAGTTTCGCTCTTTGATCCAGCAGCTAGCTGACGAAAATGAATTAGATATGGCCCATGTCGCAGCAGCCTTGGTCTTTGAAAATCAGAAAGAACGGCCACTTTTCCCTAAGCTTGAAACCATCACTGCACCTAGCAGTAAAGATCGCGACAGAGATTCAGGTCGAGAGCGCAACAGAGATCGCGGTGATAGAAATAAAGACCGCGGCGATCGCAAAGAACATCGTGGCCAGCTCACGCAGAACCGAGACTCGCGCGCAGAACCACGAAGAGAGCGTTCAGATCAACCTAAACGTGAGGCCAAAGCAAGGGATGCCGATGCTAATCGTGATGGCATTCCAATGGTCACTTATCGCTTAGAAGTCGGTAACAATGACGGTATTTCACCAAGTAATATTGTCGGCGCCATCGCTAACGAAGCCGACATTGAGAGTCGCTTTATTGGTGAGATCAAGCTGCATGATGACTATAGCACCGTAGACTTACCGGAAGGTATGCCTGCTGACCTATTGAATCATTTAAAAAAGGTTCGAGTTTGCGCAAAACCCATGCGAATCAGCGTGCTCGGAGGAAGTACAAGTGACAGCGCGCAACCATACGCAGAGAAAGTGGCTACCCCGCGTAAACGAAAAATTGCGGATAGTGATGACAAAAGAACTATCTCTCGCAATGTTGAGAATAAACGTACGGCAGAGCCTAGAAAGCCAGCCAAGAAGGTCTTTACCGGTAATAAAAAAACCTTTGCTAAAGACTCAAAATCAACACGCAGGGATCGCACTGATCGTAGCGATCGTCGTCCTCCAAGCAATGATGGCAGCGCACCCTTAAAAAAGAAAAAGACCTACACCAAAAAGCCTAAGCNTTCGAAATAAGTTGATCGATCTTGATCAACTTAGAAATGATAGNATCGCCATCGATCTGATTAGACTTGAAATACTCTTCAGCCATCGGTGCGATACTGCAGACCTTAGGCAGTTCAGCCGTCTCTTGGCAGATCTGCTTAATCCGCGGCAAGAATAGAAACTGCAACCACTGAATAAACAATAGCGTATCAACTGCGAAAGGTTCAGCGCTACTTAAAGCGTCATTAGAGGGTTTTTGAGCCAGCCATAGGTCATGGGTCTGGAGGCTTTCTTCCAGCGCATTAATCATGTCACTTAACTGTTGATAGGTGTTCATCGATTCCTACCCTAATTCTCGCCTAAAAGGCGGTAGAGCATCCAATAGCTGCTTACCATAACGTTTAGTCAATAACCGCTTATCAAGAATCGTTACCGTTCCAGTGTCTGATTCTGTCCGTAATAACCTTCCGCAGGCCTGAATCAAACGCAGTGACGCGAGTGGCAGCGATATATCAAAGAAGGAGTTACCCCCACGAGCTTCAATCCATTCTGCTAAGGCTTGTTGCAGCGGTTCATTTGGCACGGCAAAGGGAAGCTTAGCAATCACTACATGTCGGCAGTAATCTCCCGGCAAGTCGACCCCCTCCGCAAAACTGGCCAAGCCAAACAGCATACTGGTACTACCCTGATCAATGCGCTCTTTGTGCAGTCGAACCATTTCCCGATTGGAATACTGGCCTTGGATCAATATTAGTTTGACGAGATCATTAGGTAACTCGTCATGCACCTGTTGCATTTGGCGCCTAGAGGAAAATAACACTAGTGTGCCGGCTTTCTTCTCAACCATAGATTCAATATTATCGATAATATGCTGGGTGTGGTCATCAACATTATTACCTTCAATAGCATCAGACGGCACTCTCAGCGACGCTGCCTCAGCATAGTCAAAAGCACCCGCAACAGAGAGAAAGTGAGCGGAATCAGGAACTCCCGTTTCTCTTTGCAGTGTGTTGAAATTACCTAGCGACCGCAAAGTCGCTGAGGTTAAGACTGCGCCATAGCAGCTACCCCAGAGACGTTCGCGAAGAATCTCAGCAGCCTGTATTGGACTAGCATTCACCGAGATATCAACATTACCGCCGCTGGTGTCGTCGAGTTTCAGCCAACACGCCATTGGCATGTCGCCCTGCTGTAATTCTTTATGTAACCGGTCCCACAGAGCAAGCAGACGCTCAGCACCAGACAGCCATGTCCCAGTCTGCTGATAAAAAAGCTCTATGTCAGGAGTCGGTACTGGGTATTGCTTATCGCTCAAGGCTTCATTAAGGCTATCTTTAAGAACCTCAAGACGCCCTAGCCAGCCACTTGTATGCTGAGTAATCTGTGTCGCAATATCGCGAATAGCTGCCCCCACATCGCCGTGGGCAAATCGATAGATCCCCTCATAATCATCGGCCTTATCTAACTGCTCTTTGAGGAGCGGATAGGCCATAGACAGTAATTCAGTTATTTTTACAGCTTCTTTTTCGATTCGTGGCAACTGTTCGGCGAGCGCAGTATCTTTGGCGAAGATGGGCGCCTGACCTTTGCATTGTTTAGGGATGCGCTCTAACCATGTCAGCGTACTATTAATTCTGCACTGAGCACCAAAGTGTCGAATCGCCGTATCGCCGAGCCGGTGACCCTCATCACAAATATAAATACAATCTTCTGGTGGTGGCAATATAGCACCTCCACCGAGTGCTAAATCAGCCATCACCAAATCATGGTTAGCAACGATGCAATCACTCTCTTCAAGGTCAGTACGCGCCTTAAAAAAGGGGCATTGATTGACGAATCTACAGCGCCGACCTGAACACTGCCGGCGATCGACAGTTAAGGCGCTCCATTCAATATCCTTAATATGGGTATCCCAGGAGTCTCTATCACCGTTCCAACTGCCATCCTCCAGCGCATCGGACATCTCTCGAAACAAGGTTTCGGTCTGCGCGTTAGGGTTAAACTGCTGCTCGTCCTCAAACAAGAATAGGCCAGCGTCTTTTGCCTTAATAGAGTCTAAACACTGCTCCATGCGAAGATTACATGCATAACGGCCACGCCCTTTAACCAGGGCGCAACTATAATCCCAGTCACAAGCCTCAAGAAGTTCAGGGATATCCTTATGGATCAGCTGTTCCTGCAGAGCTATGGTCCCTGTAGAGACTACAACCGTCTTTTTTAAGGCCCTAGCAATAGGAAGAGCCGCAATAAGATATCCAACCGTCTTACCTGTGCCTGTTCCCGCCTCAATAACCGATAGCCGTTTGTCTGCGTCATCATCACTCAGGCTATTGGCTATGGCAGCAACCATCTGCTTTTGGCCTAATCTGGCTTGCAATCCTCGGGTCTCTAGGAATTTTCGATAGCCCTGCTGAATGGTGTCTCTAGTGCCGTCGCCTAACAAGCGTTAATGCCCCTGCTGTGACAGATAGTGCAGCTGGTTATCGACAGGGGCAGCGTAAGCGGCCACGGCAATGGATTGATGCTCATTGGGTAGAGTACTGATATGGTCTTTAAATCGTTGTTCAGCATGCAACCAGTCTTCCTTAGGCCAAAGGCTCTTCAAACTCTCTAAAACATCTAACTTTTGTTCAGTAACCTGCATTGCCCAGGCGATAATATTGGTTGGGAAAAGTTGATAATTGACCCCAATCTGACGATTAATCTCATCAGCTAGGCCATCTGCATCCTCATATTTATCAGCGACAGGATCACCAAAATTAACCTGAATTCGACCCTTGTACCCAAGAAAGCCTTTTACAATACTGTCGAGGTCCTCGAATGGATCCTTAATATACGTTAAGCCCTGCTGCTGAGCGTAAAGTTCACTAGCTTTCTCGGCATCACAAGGATCATACTCATAAGAAATGGCTACCGGCACAATGCTCAACTCACCGATTGCAGCGGCAAAACTTTGGTCTTTGTCCTTTGATAGCGCCAACATTTTGAGCAGGGCTGTTTCAGTACGGTCCTGTCCATTTTTAGCTCGGCCCTCAGCTTGAGCAATCCAGATAGGCACCTTTTCTTGACCAATACTGTGCCGAATATAGCGAGAAAGAGTTTTTAAGGCTTCTAGCTTCTCACGACGACCTTTGACTGACCGCTTAACAATAAAACTGCGGTTAATTCGCATCAAATCTGCTGCAAAAGGCTTACTGAGCAAATTATCGCCAATGGCAATTCTAACCATCGATCGATTCTCTTCAAAAAGACCTAAGTTAACCATAGCTGGATCTAGGGCAATATCTCTGTGATTGCTCATATATAAATGAGCTTTATCCAAGGGTGTTTTGTCGAGCCCGTTAAACCCATAACTATCAGTCGTTGTTTCAAGCACAGATATAAGGCGTGAGGTCATGTGCGCCTGAAAATCAGACACAGTAGAAACTTCAACCATAAGTTTTCGCAGCTTGCGCCGTAAAAAGGGTCTTACCAGTCCTGTAAAAATACCCGGCAGAATTTTCGTCATCCGCGGGAACTCACGCGAAAGCAGAAGATCCATTAACTCAGGATCAGCGATCATACGTGCTAACGCGCTAGGCACTTCACTATCGTGGTACGGACGAATATCGTCAAAATCATTCATGCTATTAGTCGACTAATTATTATCTAGCTTTTGGTTGGACGTTGGCGGGAATTATACCAACGCACTTCATGAGAAAACTCATCAACCTTATCGACAACATCTAACACCAGTGCAAACAACGCCATCCGCACTAATAGACCATTGTCGGTCTGGCGGAAGATAGCCAGGTTGGGGTTGTCATCTAGATCAATATCCAACTCATTGGCATCAGCTCGTGAATCGCGAGGCAGTGGATGCATGATAACCGTATTGGGCTGACAGTATTCGGTATAGATCGCTTGATTAAGTCTAAACTTACCCCGATAAAGATCAGCTTCTTGTTTTGTCGAGAACCGCTCCTCCTGAATTCGCGTTGAATAAACGATATCGACATCCACTATGCTCTGGGTCATTTCATGGGATACAGTAACTTCAACACCTGAGCTGCGCATGGATTCAATAAGCGACTCGGGCAAGGCCAATTCAGCGGGCGAAATCAGCACCACATGTGTGTTGTTATACAGGGATAATAGTTTTCCAAGAGAGTGCACTGTACGGCCGTGGCGTAGATCACCAATCATGGCGATACTCATTCCATCTATCGTCCGATCTTTATCAACAAGCTCTTTACGGATGGTATATAGATCTAACAAAGCTTGAGTAGGGTGCTCATTAGCACCATCACCGCCATTTATCACGGGGACTCGACTAGCAGTGGCAAAATCTGCTACCGACCCAGCTTCAGGGTGGCGCATACAGATCACATCACTAAAACCTGATAAGACTCGCGCGGTATCTTGCAGAGATTCACCCTTAACCAAGGCAGAATTCTCAAAACCAGCTGTTTCACGAACCTCACCACCCAATAAATTAAAGGCAGAGCCAAAACTGACGCGAGTACGGGTACTGGCCTCAAAAAACATATTGCCAAGAATCGCACCTTCAAGGACTCTTGTTACCCTTTTACGAAGAGCATAAGGCTCCATCTGATCAGCCACAGCAAAGATACGATCGACGTCTTCACGTTGAAGCTGGTTGATTGACAGGATATGTGCGCCGGTAAAGTTCAAGGTTTAACCTCGGGCCAAAAAGTTGATGGAAGGGATTTTAGCCTTTTTCGTCGCTGCACTCTAGTTCGATAACGAAAATTCATCATTCACCTGGGCAGCCCAGCCCTTAAGCGACTCTAGTATAGCGATTTTTTCAACGGATAAACCTTCGCCGGCCAATAACTGTGCTATCTCAGCGCCCTGTTGCTCCATGGTTAAATAACCCGACTTCTCATCGGTTAATCTCCAGCGACAGTTTTCTGTCCAAACACTGCGCTCTTGATCTGACAACGAGTCGTTAAAATAACGCGCCCGATAACTGAACAACAGNTGGTTGTAACGCTCATCACTGAAATGGAAGCGATGGTCAGTAAGGTCTTCACAGCTGGCCTGACGTACTTCTTCTAATAAATGCTTATCACCATTGGGTAAGAAACCATTATATAAACGTTGCTCAGCCTCTGGCTTTTCGGGAAACGATTGACTATTAAAGACCGCCGCTAACTTAGAGGAAAAATTAATTTGACTCAGCCTTTGCCAATGTAATTCACAGCGCTGAACATCAATATCTAGACGCTTCGCCGCAGCCTCATCTATTAATTTATGAGTGGTGACCACAGGCGTCTTATTAATATGCACCACCTTTAGCGGAATGCGAGCTTCATTATCCCCCAACGCCTCAGATGATGTGAACACTCGGTGTGCAATTTCTTCCGGACTTAGCTTGATCAGCACCTCAGGGTCAAACGATAAGTCTATGCAAATAATGCCATTACTATTTGTCGGATGTTGCGCCAACGGCATCATAATCGCGCCATACATATGGGCTCTTGGGAGCATACCTGAAATATGGAAAAAGGGTCTCCGGTCAGACAAATTCAACATCTCGCCAACCGCTTTTTTACTCCGCATATTCACTACATAGTCAAATAAACGAGGTTGTTTGTCTTTGACCAATTTGGCCACCGCAATCGTTGCTGTTACATCAGACAGCGCGTCATGAGCGGCTTCGTGGGCCAGTCCGTTTGCTGCAGTCAAATGCTCGAGCTTAAAACTCGGACGCCCAGGCTCATGGTCTGGCCATTCGATGCCCTCGGGCCTCAATGCTCTTGTCAAGCGCAGCATATCCATAATATCCCAGCGAGAATTGCCATTTTTCCACTCTCGCTGATAGGGATCAAAAAAGTTTCGATAGAGAGCATAACGAGTGACTTCGTCGTCAAAGCGAATACTGTTGTAACCCACTCCACAGGTCCCAGGCACAGAAAGTTGCCGGTGGATAGCCTCGATAAACTGAGGCTCCAACAACCCTTTTTCCATAGCCAATTGAGGGGTAATTCCGGTAATAAGGCAGGCTTGAGGCGCTGGCAGTATATCTTTCTGAGGCTGACAATAAATGACCAGAGGCTCACCCACTGGATTTAAATCCTCGTCAGTCCTTAAACCAGCAAATTGTGATGGCCGATCTTTAGAGGGATCAACGCCAAAGGTCTCGTAGTCATGCCAGTAGAAAGTATTTGCCATAGATTAAATCCTTTCCCCACGCAAATAAGCGTTAACATCTGGTTTGGACCGTTCAACCACCCTCGACTACAGGTTGTGCAGGGCTGATCTCAGGCTGTGGCTGTGGCTGTGGCTTAGGCGCCGGAGCCGCTAACCGCTGCTCTAACTGATAAATCTTTTGCGTTATTTGCCGTCGAAAGCCCTCTATAGCTTCCATAGCCTCAGCATTATTAGCCTGATCACGGTCCGTGCGCGATAACACAGCTTTTAGTCGATTAAGCTCATCGACGTATTCACGCATGACCTCATTGATCTTGTCTATATCAGCAGAAAGCCCCAACTGGCTAACGCTCAAGTCACTAATGGCAGTGCTCTCTTCGTCAATTCGAGTCCCAACCGCTGCAATAGATTCTTGAGTCGAAACGCGCTTAGCCGCTAGAAAAGCAATATCTTTTTTATTGTCGGCAATTTTTGTTTTGTTGATATCGTTAGTGACGCCCCAGAGCTTTCTAATTTCGCTCCAATGCTTTTTTAATTCTTCACTATGCTTGCTAATATTGAGTTGCATAGCCGCACCCGACTGGGTAACCGACTCATCTGTACTACTAAGGCGTGACTCAAGTAAATCAAATCGAGCCAGAAGAGACTCATGCTTAGCGGAAAGGTCCTGATACTGCAATCCACCAAAAACACCCGTTGCAATCAAGCCAAAGAAGGTCAGCATCAAAATAAACTTCATCAGCCCAGACATACCTACAGTAGGTGACTGACCCCCATTTCTTGAGGTCGGTCCGTCACCACGCGACTCTGGTATATTGCGACCAATCATATCGTCCCGTTCGGCAACAATTGATGTTTTGGGCTTTTTATCCATATCTTTTTTTGATTCCATGGTCATATTTCAATAAAGACAAAGTCAATACTATCTCATTACGCCAAATTATACGCTGATCTTGGCCAATATATAAAAATGGCGTCCACAAAAAAACCGGTGAAGCTTACCTAACACCGGTTTTTCGTCTAAGCAATTTTAAAGCAGGTTAAGTGCGCCAACCAATATCGCGGTCAGGGCCAAGCTAGAACCAATCACACCATTAACCGTGGTCATCGGGCCCTGCTTTCCTTTTAGGCCATTAATTTCTAAGGCTACAATAATCACTAAAGCAACTGTTAGCCCAGTACCACCAACGGCGGTACCATAACCATGACCCGCATAATGCGGTCCGGCTAACATACCGAACAACATAGGTGCTGAGAACAAAGTATTGGTTCGAGAAGCAAGAAGCGCCTTGGCGCCGGCTGCTGCCTTATCACCACCTTCAACAAGGCCTAAAGCAATTTTTTGCGCCGGCCAAATTATCATCCAGACATTTGCCGCCATTAGAGTACCCATAACAACACCGATAGCGATGTAATTATTCATTTGACCCATACGCATCACACCTTCTAATAGTAGAAGACCGGTGATAAACGTAAACATAGCACCCCATCTGAACCACCAGAGCGCACTAGGAGCCAGTTTAGCTTTCGCATCAGCTAAACCCTCAGCTGAAGCTTGTTTGAAGTATCCACCTTGCACGAAGTTAAAATAGTAGAGCATTCCAATCCAAGTGATACCAAATAAAAGATGTCCCCAACGGGCAAGTAGATTGATAAGTTCGGCGGTCATGAGCAAGTCCTCTAGAAATTAATACCCTTACAGGCTGTAGGTTTATTTTAGGTTCATTATAGGTTTTTTGGAGTTTTTTGATAGGCTTTTTATTAAGTTTATAGCGGTTTTATACTGTATTTAATGAATATCATGATGAGCTTGCTCGTCACTGTCGGTATTAATACAAAAGGGCATCTCAACCTAAAAAAGAATAGCTCAAAAAAAAGCCCCACAGGTTAGTGCAGGGCTTTTTGTTTTTTTTGGAGCTGGGTTTACATCATTCCGCCCATGCCACCCATGCCACCCATGCCACCCATACCACCCATATCAGGCATGCCACCAGCAGCACCGCCCTCATCAGGAGCATCAGCAACCATAGCTTCTGTGGTGATCATTAGTCCAGCAATCGAAGCCGCCGCTTGTAGCGCAGTTCGAGTTACTTTAGCCGGATCAAGAATACCCATCGAGATCATATCGCCATACTCACCTGTACCTGCGTTATATCCGAAGTTACCTTTTCCTTGCTTAACCTTATCAACCACAACAGAACCTTCTTCACCTGCGTTCTCTACAATCTGACGCAGTGGCGTCTCCATAGCGCGAAGAGCAATCCCAATACCCGCAGTTTGGTCTGTATTCTCACCCTGCAAGTCATTAATTTTCTGCAGGACACGAATAAGAGCAACACCACCACCAGCAACAACACCCTCTTCAACAGCAGCGCGAGTAGCGTGCAACGCATCTTCAACGCGGGCTTTCTTTTCTTTCATTTCGATTTCGGTAGTTGCACCTACTTTGATCACTGCAACACCGCCGGCCAATTTAGCCACGCGCTCTTGCAACTTCTCTCGATCATAGTCAGAACTGGTATCTTCAATCTGAGCCCGAATTTGCTTAACTCGCCCTTCGATGGCGGCATGTTCGCCAGCGCCGTCAACAATGATTGTATTCTCTTTTGTCATGGTAACGCGTTTAGCCGTACCTAAATGCTCTAAAGTAGCGCCTTCAAGATCAAGCCCAACTTCTTCAGAAATCACAGTGCCACCGGTCAGGATAGCAATATCTTCTAACATTGCCTTACGACGATCGCCAAATCCAGGAGCTTTACAAGCTGAAACCTTAACAATACCGCGTAGGTTGTTCACTACTAGGGTTGCCAACGCTTCACCTTCAACATCTTCAGCAATAATCAACAGTGGTTTACCCGCTTTAGCAACCGATTCAAGCAAAGGCAGTAACTCACGAATGTTGGAGATTTTTTTATCAGCCAGCAGAATAAGTGGGCTTTCCTGTTCGGTGCTCATGTTCTCTTGGTTGTTGATGAAGTAAGGAGATAGGTATCCACGATCAAACTGCATACCTTCAACAATATCAAGTTCATTTTCTAAACCGCTGCCTTCTTCAACAGTGATAACACCTTCTTTCCCGACCTTGCCCATTGCATCAGCAATAATGTCGCCAATGTGGGTATCGCTGTTAGCAGAAATAGTACCTACCTGAGCAATTTCCTTGTTCTCTGCGCAAGGCTTTGCAATCGCTGCAATTTCTTTTGTGGCTGCAATTACTGCTTTTTCAATGCCACGTTTTAGATCCATAGGGTTCATACCCGCTGCAACCAATTTCAGGCCTTCATTAACAATAGTCTGTGCCAATACTGTTGCAGTGGTCGTACCATCACCGGCATCATCTGACGCCTTTGACGCTACTTCTTTAACCATCTGCGCGCCCATGTTTTCGAATTTATCTTTAAGTTCGATTTCTTTGGCTACCGACACACCATCTTTAGTCACAGTGGGTGCACCAAATGACTTATCTAAAACCACGTTACGACCCTTAGGCCCTAAGGTTACTTTTACTGCGTTGGCCAAAACATTCACACCATCAAGCATGGCTTGACGGGAATTGTTGCCAAACTTCACTTCTTTAGCTGCCATGATTTTTTCCTTTCAAATTCTGTTAAAAAACAATTCAGTTTAAATTTAAGCTTCAACTACAGCCTTAATATCGCTTTCGCTGAGGATGATTAACTCTTCGCCATCCACATCAATCTTGTCATTACCCGCGTACTGGCCAAAAACGACGATATCGCCAATTTTGACGTCAACCGGACGTAATTCACCGCTATCTAAAACACGGCCACTGCCTACGGCAATGACTTCGCCTTGATTAGGTTTTTCTTGTGCAGAGCCTGGTAATAATATTCCGCCTGCCGTTTTTTGTTCTTCTTCCTCGCGACGAACGATAACTCGGTCGTGTAATGGGCGAATTTTCATAGTTCTGTTCTCCAATTATTCTATCTTCAGTTGTTAAAATTCACTTGCGACATGATTACTTTCGCAATTGTTGCTTTATATGGTGTCAGACCTTCCCTTTTTCAAGGGCAAGCAGCAATTCTTTTGCGATAAAAAGAAGTTTTAATCTAGATCCTTGCGTTCCCACGATTCTCCGTCGATAACATTCCCGGAATTTTCAGCCTGATCTACATTCTGATTGGCAAACCCACCGACGGGAGATCCCGTCACGATCATTTTACTTAGAATTCGCGACACCAATAAGGCTCTTATGGGGGGTATTAGCCCTGCAAAACCGATGACATCTGTCACAAACCCAGGGGTAAGTAACAACGCGCCAGATACGGCAAGAATAATGGCTTCTCCCATTTCCTTTGCTGGCAGTTTACCTTCTTGTAGTTTTTGACGACCACGCCACAAAGTAGCAAAGCCCTGCTCTCTCAGTAAAGCTGCGCCAACAACCGCAGTCAGCAGTACTAGCCCAATAGTCAGCAGAGCACCAATCTCACTACCAACGGTGATCAGTAGCCACATTTCCAACACCGGCATGACAATAAATAACAGTAATAGATACCTCACGGGTAACTCCTTTAACATGCGCTAGTTATAGTTATTGGGGTAGTTTGCACTATTTCAACATCTGACTGAATAGCGTAGTCTTTACTCATGGACAATAATGATCGTGAGATTAGACTTTACACTGTTATTCAAGGCATTCCAGCAGGCAAAGTGGCGACCTATGGTCAGATTGCTAGTTTAGCCGGCTTGCCCGGCGCCGCGCGACTGGTCGGCAAAATTTTAAGTGGTTTGCCCGCAGATACCTCGCTGCCATGGCACCGAGTCATTAATGCCGCTGGCAAGATCAGTATGCCTCAGGGTAGTGACTCTTTTAATGAGCAGAAAAAACGACTATTGGCAGAACAAGTGCTTGTTTGCGGAAAGAGCATTAAACTAAGTCAATTCAGATGGCAGCCTTAAATAACTTTCGTGCTAATTAAGTAAGATTAAAAAAAATAGGACAATTAATGAGCCAACAAACCATCAAGCAATCTCTGTTTAACAGACGCATGCTCATTTGCATTTTCACCGGCTTTGCCTCGGGGATGCCCCTATATGTTTTGATCTCACTGGTACCTGCCTGGTTGCGTACTGAGGGTGTAGGACTTAAAGAAATCGGCATGTTCGCGCTGATTGGCCTTCCCTATGTTTGGAAGTTCATTTGGTCTCCGCTATTGGATCGCTACTCACTGTCTCTATTTACATTTAAGCCCGGACTGCGCCGCAGTTGGATGCTCTCCACACAATTATTACTACTGATAACCATTGCTGCCCTAGGGCTTCTAGATCCTCTAACCCAACTCTGGCCCATCGCTTGGTTATGCCTGGGCATCGCATTTCTTAGCGCGACTCAAGATATTGTTTTAGATGCTTACCGGCGCCAAATATTACCCGATCAAGAGCTGGGTTTAGGTAACTCTATACATGTTAACGCCTACCGAGTCGGCGGCTTAATTCCGGGGTCGCTGTCATTAGTGCTTTCAGACTTCCTACCGTGGGAAACTGTCTTTTTAATAACCGCCGCCTTTGTGTTGGTAGGAATAGTATTAACACTGACCATTACCGAACCACCGCGGCCCCATCAACACCCCACGACCTTGCAAGCCGCTGTAGTGGAACCCTTCCATGAGTTCTTTTCTCGACAGGGTGTACAGCAGGCTCTGCTGATTCTGGCCTTTATGCTGCTGTATAAACTTGGCGATGGCATGGCCACCGCCCTTGCAACACCGTTCTACCTTGACATGGGCTATAGCAAAACTGAAATAGGCATTGTCGCTAAGCAAGCGGCCCTATGGCCCGTCATTATTGGTGGCATCGCAGGCGGTATATTAATGCTCAAAATCGGTATTAATCGTGCCCTGTGGCTATTTGGCTTGGTTCAAATCGTATCTATTTTGGGCTTTGCGGTGCTGGCCCGTGTCGGTGAGGGTTTGTGGTTACTGGGTTTGGTGATTGGTTTTGAATATCTAGGGGTGGGCCTTGGCACTGCAGCCTTTGTTGCCTTTATTGCCCGAACGACAAATCCCGCGTTTGCTGCGACTCAATTTGCATTATTTACTGCGGTAACAGCGGTACCTCGAACTGTGGCTAGCGCGACAACCGGAATTATTGTCGAAAGCATAGGCTGGGAGAACTTTTTCTATATGTGCACACTNATTGCTATTCCTGGCATGCTACTGCTATTCAAGGTCGCCCCCTGGAATGCTGACAAGACCTAGGTTGTGAGAAGTTTTCTAAAATAAGCCCAATCAAACGCTAGGCCAGGGTCGGTTTTGCGATCTGGCGCTATATCGCTGTGCCCCACGATTCGCTCTTTGGTTAATGCAGGGTATTCAACAATCAAGCACTGCGTTATCTCAGCTAGACGTTGGTATTGCAGATCGGTGTAGGGCTCTGTATCGATTCCTTCCAGCTCAATGCCTATACTAAAGTCGTTGCAGGCTGGACGTCCGGCAAACTCAGACACACCGGCATGCCAAGCGCGCTGATCAAAGGGTACAAACTGCGTGACAACCCCCTCACGATCGATCAAAAGATGGGCTGATACCTTAAGATTGGCAACCTCTGCAAAGTAAGAATGGGCATTGGGGTCTAAGGTATTAGTGAACAACTCAGCAACATGGCCGCCGCCAAACTGGCCTGGTGGCAGACTGATGCTATGGATCACTAACAGGCTAATGTCAGACTCATCCGGGCGCAGGTCGGCATTGGGCGATGTTAATACCGTTGCTGCTGATAACCAGCCTTGATAAATACGCATGGGGACTCTCTTTCACTGTGTCGCGCTAAGGTAGAGTTATTGAAACAGATCACTGGGTTAAAGCCAAACACCGAATTAATGCTACAATTCTCGCCTAGCAAAAATGGAGTTAGATCACGTTGAACACCCTACTTCCGGACACCCCAGCCGATATACCCGACTGTGTTGCCCGCGCATTACAAGAAGATATTGGCAGCGGTGATATTACCGCCATGCTTATTCCGGAGCAGCAGCAAGCCAAGGGTGAGGTATTATGTCGCCAGCATGCGGTGATCTGTGGCACAGCATGGGTTGACGAAGTATTTAAACAACTAGATCCTAAAACAACCATTCATTGGTTTGTNCAAGACGGTGAGCAGGTCACNCCGGACCAACTATTATTTACACTTAGTGGCAATGCCCGCATATTGCTAACGGGTGAGCGCACCGCGTTAAACTTTTTACAGCTGCTCTCTGGTACCGCCACCCTCGCACGACAATATGCGGCGTTAACTGCAGGTAGCGAGGTCAAGATTTTGGATACTCGCAAGACTATACCTGGCCTGCGCTTAGCGCAAAAATATGCCGTGGGCGTGGGCGGTTGTGACAACCATCGCATTGGTTTGTACGATGCTTTTTTAATCAAAGAGAATCACATTTCTGCCTGCGGCGGTATTGCCCTAGCGGTGGCAAAAGCACGAGAAATAGCTCCAGAAAAACTGGTGGAAGTGGAAGTGGAAAACAGTGATGAACTCAACCAAGCACTAGATGCCCGGGCTGACGTGGTGATGCTGGACAACTTCTCGCCTAGTGACATTGAAAACCTAAAACACCTAAACTTTGGCGAAACCAAAATTGAGGTGTCCGGTAATATTACTAATGAAACCGTGCAGCAGTATATTAGCTCTGCGGTAAACTACATTTCATCCGGTAGTCTAACCAAGCATGTGCAAGCGGTAGATTTATCTATGCGGTTCACTAAATAGCCGCCTGATTTGGCTATCAGCTAGCTGAACTATACGAGAACATTTGTTTATGTCTACATTTCTGTCCGCCGAATTATATTCCGGAGCGCTCGCCGCTGTTGGNTTTTGTTTTGGCTTATTGATTGGCAGTTTTTTAAACGTTGTGATTTTAAGATTTCCGCAACAACTCTACCGTCGCTGGNCTGTTGAATCACAGGATATCTTAGGTATCGAAAACAAAGCTACTGAAGAGTCCGCTGTTACCTTGGCATGGCCTGCCTCTCGGTGCCCAAAATGCGGCACTAGAGTGCGTCCTTGGCATAATATTCCTGTGCTCAGCTATTTGTTCTTAAAGGGCCGCTGCGCATCTTGCTCGGCCTCTATTTCTGCTCAATATCCGCTTGTCGAACTGCTTACCGCAACGATTATTGCTCTCTTGGCCTATTTTTACGGTGCCACGGCAACCACGTTTTATAGTGTTATTTTAGCTTGTTGCTTAATTGCACTTGCTGGCATTGATCTCAAGGAAAGGCTTCTGCCTGACCAAATTACGCTCCCGCTTTTATGGCTAGGACTGTTTGCTAATATCAACGGNGTCTTTGCACCTTTACCTGATGCCGTTCTAGGGGCTATTGCCGGTTACCTGTCTCTGTGGGGTATCTATTGGTTATTTAAGCTCATCACCGGAAAAGAGGGTATGGGTTATGGCGATTTTAAGTTGTTAGCCGCACTAGGCGCTTGGCTCGGTTGGGAGCTTCTGCCCCTAGTAATAGTGCTATCGAGTGCCGCCGGCGCTATCGTTGGGGTACTAATGATTATCATCGGCGGTAAAGATCGTAACTTACAAATTCCGTTTGGCCCTTTTCTTTCCACTGCAGGTTGGATTGCTCTAATCTGGGGTGATAACATGATCACTTGGTATCTGTCGGCGTTTACTTTCTAGATCACACCGACTGAACATGAATCAGTTATTTAGGCGCTTGCTTTGAAAAAAAATCCTTTTATAGTCGGCCTCACCGGTGGCATTGGCTGCGGCAAGAGTACTGTGGCCGCTGCATTTAGATCACTGGGTATTGAGTCGGTCGACGCAGATTATGCCTCTAGAGCTGTTGTTCAGCCAGGAATGCCTGTCCTGACAGATATTAGCGCTCAATTTGGGCAAGGCATTGTTTTGTCCGACGGGCAATTAGATAGGGCTAAGCTACGGGAAATTATTTTTACAGACGTTAGCCAAAAAATCTGGTTAGAGACGCTATTACACCCACTAATACGTGGCTGGATTATCGAGCAACTACATTTGGCTACGAGCCCATATGTGCTTTTGGAATCACCACTGCTTTTTGAAGCTAACCAAGACCAGTTGGTCGATACAGTATTGTTGGTAGATCTGCCTGAGCCATTGCAGTTGCAACGGGCGGCGCTGAGAGATGATAATGATCCGGCTCAGATTCAACGTATTGTCGATAGCCAGATGTCTCGAGAGGATAAATTAGCTCGGGCAGATTGGGTGATTGACAACACTCTTAACCCAAACACAATAGCTGATAGAGTTGATCTTTTACACTCAACATTTTTAGCATTGGCCAATACATCAAAAGAGAATTAACCGCCGTGACTGAACCTACCATTGTTAAATGCCCCACCTGTAAAACAGGCGTTGCATGGGCTAAAACGCAAAAATATCGCCCGTTTTGTTCTCATCGCTGTCAACAAATTGATTTTGGTGACTGGGCGACTGAGAGTTACAGTATTCCTGTTGATCCAATATTTGAAGACGGCCAGCTTAGTGAGGACGATCTAGGCTCTTAATGGGTTATTAAGTCAGCCTAATTTTGAGGGGAAAGCTGTCCTAATATCGCCTGATTGGCCTCGGGAAATTCAAAATTAGGCAGGTCTTGTAAGCTCACCCAACGGATCTCCTGCCCTTCAACACCCACAGGTAGGCCATTAAATTCTGTTACTGTCCAAATATCTAGAGAGACTTTTTTATCGGGATAATCATGGGTTATTTGCATTAGAGGCGATGCTTTTGTCACAACCATATTGAGCTCTTCTTTAAGCTCGCGCAGCAGAGCCGCATGAGGTGTTTCATCACCGTCGATTTTGCCACCGGGAAATTCCCATAGACCGCCTTGATGCAGATGGTCTGCACGCCGAGAAATAAGGATATGCTGGGGAAAACCATGGTGCTCTCCAACAATCACGGCTGCAACCACTTTTACACGCGTCATGCTATTTGTGGGTCCTTAGGTTCGGTACTCGGCATTGATACGCACATATTCCTGAGTAAGATCGCTAGTCCAGACCGTCTCTTTGTGGTCGCCACGGCTTAGGCTAACACGTATTTCAATATCTTCAGACTGCATGGCCGCCTGCCCCGCCTCTTCGCTGTAGGTGTCAGCGCGACTGCCATGCTCGGCGATTAAGACATCATTGAGGAAAATTTGTACTAGGTTAACGTCGAGGTCGACAATGTTAGACCGACCAACAGCGGCTAGAATACGGCCCCAGTTTGGATCAGAAGCAGACAACGCAGTTTTGACCAAAGGAGACTCTGAAATGGTATAAGCAGCATTTAGGGCTTCAGCTTTATTTAATGCCCCTTCAACCACCACTGAGACAAATTTGCTGGCGCCTTCACCATCACGAATAATGGCTTGCGCCAGATCAATGAACACTTGGCACAGTTGGTCCACAAAGGCATCGAAAGAGACTTCGTCAATAATTACATTGCTAGCACCAGTGGCCACTAGAACCACTGAATCATTAGTTGATGTATCACTATCAACCGTTATTCGATTAAATGATGCTTCAGTTGCTATGGTTAGGGCACGGTGCAATAACTCATTATCGATCAAGGCATCGGTCGCCACATAGGCTAGCATCGTCGCCATATTAGGCTTGATCATGCCAGAGCCTTTAGAAATACCGGTTATGGTCACCTGATGATCATCACCATATTGCCGACTGCTGCCCTTAGGGCGCGTATCGGTGGTTAAAATACCCTTTGCTGCCTCTTCCCATCCTTGTTCAGAGAGGTTTTCAACGGCGTTGGGTATTCCTGCCATAAGCTTGTCCATGGGCAGAAATTCACCGATCACTCCGGTGGAGAAGGGCAATATGGCGTTGATATCAACTCCTCGCGATGAGGCCAGCGCGCTACAGCTATGGGTTGCATCTAATAACCCTTGCTCTCCTGTGCCGGCATTGGCATTGCCAGTGTTAATTAACAAATAACGGGGGGGACACCGAACCAGATGTTCTTTGCAAACAGTTACTGGTGCGGCACAAAATGCATTTTTAGTGAACAGAGCGGCAACAGAACTACCTTCAGCGATTTCCATAACTACTAAGTCGCTTCGGCCCGGGGTTTTTATACCAGCACTGGTTGTGCCTAGTTTGAACCCAGTGACTGGATACATCATCGGAAATACTGCGTCGCCAGTGGCCATAGAAATTACCTTTGTTTGCTCAGTCTATATTTTACCATGACATTGCTTGTACTTTTTGCCTGAACCACAATGACACGGATCATTACGGCCGACTTTGGGCCCATCACGTAGGATCGGCTGCCGTGCTTTTGCTGCTTCAGCATCACCTGCTTGCTCTGCTAATGCTGACGTCTGAGCATGCTGATACTCACGGTTCTGCTGCTCTTTGCGCCTTTGCTGCTCAAGGCGATCCATATCGTCCTGCGAGGCAACCTCGATATGACAGAGATATCGGATGGTGTCATATTTTATACTCTCAAGTAATCGACCGAACAGGTCAAACGACTCTCGTTTGTATTCCTGTTTTGGGTTCTTTTGAGCGTAGGCTCGTAGGCCAATACCTTGGCGTAGCTGATCCATACTGGCGAGATGATCTTTCCAAAGATTGTCCAACACTTGCAACATAATCTGCCGTTCGACTTCGCGCATCTGGTCACCTACGTGCGCATAACGTGCCACATAAGCATCTTGGAGTTGACTCAAAACCTTGCTGCGCAACTCTGTTTCGTCAAGCCGACTATCCTCATCGAGCCATTGTTGAATCGGTAACTGGATACCAAACTCAGTCGCCAGCACTTTCTCAAGACCAGGGACATCCCACTGTTCTTCAAGACTCATGGGTGGTACATAATTACTAATACACTGGTCTGTCACATCTACGCGAACGTTGGTAATTATGTCAGAGATGTCATCGTCTTCGAGCAGATCGTTACGTTGCTGATAGATAACTTGGCGTTGGTCGTTTGCTACATCGTCAAACTCAAGCAAATGCTTACGAATGTCGAAGTTTCGCCCCTCAACTTTGCGCTGCGCCTTGATAATAGCATTGGTTACCATGCGATGCTCGATCGCCTCTCCACGCTCCATACCCATGCGGCGCATCATATTTCTGACTGTGTCGGACGCAAATAATCGCATTAAAGGATCTTCGAGAGATAGATAAAAACGTGATACGCCCGGATCTCCTTGTCGACCCGAACGACCCCGCAATTGATTATCGATGCGACGGGACTCATGACGCTCGGTAGCAACAATATGCAAACCACCCGCCTCAATCACCGTGGCATGACGCTCCTTCCAGTCGGCCTTGGTCGCGGCAATTTTATCCTCGTTACACCCTTTAGTTTCACGAAGTTGCTTTAATTCAGCTTCAAGATTACCGCCTAAGACGATATCTGTTCCACGACCCGCCATATTGGTGGCAATAGTGACTGCACCAGGGCGGCCAGCATTAATAATAATATTGGCTTCTAGTTCGTGCTGCTTCGCATTAAGTACGCTGTGCTTGATCTTGGCTTTTTTGAGGAAGCCAGACAATAGTTCAGAGGCCTCTACTGAGGCTGTTCCAACGAGTACGGGGGCACCTTTTGCTACAATCTCTTTAACATCCTCAATGACTGCTTCATGTTTTTCGTCTTGGCTAAGGAACACAAGATCATTGAGATCATCTCGCATCACCTCGACATTGGTTGGAATGACCATAACTCGCAAACCGTAAATTTGGTCAAATTCATAGGCTTCGGTGTCTGCAGTCCCCGTCATACCCGATAACTTTTGGTATAGCCGAAAGTAGTTTTGGAACGTCGTAGAGGCAAGAGTTTGGCTCTCTTGCTGAATGACGAGGTTCTCTTTAGCTTCGATCGCTTGGTGTAGTCCCTCTGACAGACGTCTGCCAGCCATGGTACGACCCGTATGTTCGTCAATTAACACTGCTTGGCCATCCTGAACAATATATTCTACGTCTCGGCTAAATAAGTGCTTGGCACGCAAAGCTGAATTTACATGATGTAACAAACCAAGATTAGTGGCTTGATAAAGGCTCTGATCTTGCTCTAACAGACCTTCTTTAATTAAAATTTCTTCAATCTTCTGGTGCCCATCTTCAGTGAGCTCAACACCACGGGTCTTTTCATCAATTACAAAGTCTCCGATCACCTTGGCATCTTCATCGACAGGCGCTGATTCTGCCATTATGTCGTCTTCTGCTACCGCGGTGAGCTGAGAGGTCAGTGAATTCATGGTCTTGTATAGCTCAGAACTATCTTGGGCAGCGCCAGATATCACTAAAGGTGTTCGTGCTTCATCAATAAGAATTGAGTCGACTTCATCGATAATAGCAAAGGAAAGGCCACGCTGAGATTTATCATCCAACCTTAACGCCATATTGTCACGAAGGTAATCAAAGCCGAATTCGTTGTTAGTACCGTAGGTAATGTCAGCAGCATAGGATTGCCGACGTTCACTAGGCTGAAGCTCTCCGACATCATTATCTTCACCGAGATAAAAAGAGTTAGCTGCGTCAGGGCCCTGATATGATTGAATAACGCCAAGCGACATGCCCAATCCTTGATAAAGCGGTGCCATCCATTGAGCATCACGACGGGCAAGGTAATCATTGACTGTAATGACATGGACGCCTTTGCCTGACAAGGCATTAAGGTAAGCAACTAAGGTCGCCACGAGGGTCTTACCCTCACCGGTGCGCATCTCAGCAATCTTTCCTTGATGCAGTGTGATACCCCCGATCATTTGCACATCAAAGTGACGCATGCCCATAACACGAGTGGCTGTCTCACGGACAACAGCAAAAGCATCAGGCAATAGCTCGTCGAGAGTTTCACCACCGGCAAGTCTATCTCGCAATACCGTTGTCTGAGCCCTTAAATCGGCATCATTTAAGGTTTTCAGATGATCTTCTAAAGCATTGATTTTCGATACGACTTTACGCATTTGGCGTAAATCTCTATCGTTACTCGTACCAAATACCTTTTTTATTAACTTACCGAACATACCGTTTATTCCATTAATTAATAGCGTAAAAACACAAAGATTAAGTTATCTTCATCGTAATGAGGGATGTATAAGAGGGATTAGCGGTAGGTGCGATGAATATAGGATGCCGGATCGACAGTGCGACCATTTTTGAATACTTCAAAATGGACGTGAGGGCCAGTTGACCTGCCAGAACTACCCATTTGAGCAACCACGTCGCCCTTTTGAACAATGGCACCTAAATTAGCAATATTTTCCTGATTATGAGCATACCGTGTGATGTAGCCATCACTGTGGCTGATTTCTACCATTTTGCCATAACCATTGCGATCGCCCGACCAGGTAACGATTCCGGAAGCGACGGCAATGACGTCATCACCATCTCTGCCAGCGAAGTCGATGCCCGCATGCCACTGCTGCTTGCCATGAAACGGATCAATTCGCATACCATATTCAGAGGACAACCAGCCTTTCTTAACCGGCCGGCCAGCAACCATTCTTTCGCTTTTTAGTTTCTTATCTGACAACATCGACTGCAATATCTGCAACTGTGATTCTCTGCTACTGATTGAGTCATCAAGCTTGGCAAACATCGTTGATACTTTTTCTTCAATTTCTGCGTGATTAGCGATCTCGATTAGGGGAGTTTGGATTGGGCCACCCAAGCCAGGCGTGGAAGAAAAGTCAAATTCACCATCTTCAAGGCTAGCAATTTGGGTTAATTGTTCGCCCAGAGCGTCAAGTCGGACCAAACGTGAACGCATTTTGGCCAATTTGAGCGTCATTCCTGAGAGAGAACTATCTAACTGTTGACGACCCGCATCTACCTCTTCGCGCTGCAATTCGATCTGGTTTTGCATTTGCACGATGCTATTGTCAAACAATAGCTCCCAGCGCCCATCAGCGATTTTAATGCCGAGCATAGTGCCAGCAGTCACAGGAATTCCAAGCAACAGCACAGACAAAGCACATTTAGCCCAACTATTGAGGCTAAGGGTTCTGACCTTATCTATTTTGTTACTTATTAGGATAATCTTCATTGAAGAATGATACCTGTACCTTTAAATGTTTGAATTAAACCATACTCAAGTGGGATGACTGTATGAAATGGGAACTTCTTCGGGATTATTAACAAAGGTTACCACTTCCCACGCATCTTTATCAGCCATCAATGCTCTTAACGAGACATTGTTTAAGCTGTGGCCAGACTTATGCGCATCATACTCACCAATAAGGCTTTTCCCTAGAACATAAAGATCGCCAATGGCATCAAGAATCTTATGTTTCACAAATTCATCTTTGTAGCGAAGACCACCATTATTTACAATTTCATCGTCGTCTACCAAGATCGCGTTATTTAAACTCCCTCCACGCGCTAGGCCTATGGATCGGAGATATTCAACCTCATGCATAAATCCAAATGTTCGAGCTCTACTAACTTCCTTAACAAAGCTCGTACTTGAAAAATCTATACTCGCGTTCAAGGTTTGCTCTTTCAAGACAGGATGATCAAAATCGATAGAAAAGCTTATTTTAAAACCGTTGAAAGGTTTTAGCGTGGCGACCTTATCGTCTAACTGCACCGTAATCGGTTTTTTGATAAGGATAAATTGTTTTGCCGCGTCTTGCTCAATAATGCCCGCAGACTGCACTAAAAATACAAAGGGACTGGCACTGCCATCCATAATAGGAATCTCTGAAGCAGAAACATCCACCAATAGATTGTCTATACCCAGTCCTGCCAAAGCCGACATTAAATGTTCAATGGTCGATACACGGACATCACCACTCACTAGGGTTGTCGATAGTGCTGTATCACCCACATTTTCAGGACTTACAGCTATGCTCACCATTGGCTCGAGATCAGTGCGTCTAAAAACAATGCCTGAATCTGGTTCCGCTGGATGTAAGGTTAAATATACCTTCTCACCAGTATGGAGCCCCACACCGGTTGCGCTGATGGTATTTTTAATTGAGCGTTGTTTGATCATGTCTGTTCCAAATAACCGATCGGCAATGGTACCAGACAAGCCCCTCATCACCAAGATTTTTGAAATCTGAGGCGTGGTGCTAAGGGGCCTTTGGGCAGGCTAGTCTGCTTGCTTTCTTAAGAAAGCAGGTACATCGAGATAATCTAATTCAGGATCATCTTGAGCCTGTACTTTACGAGCGGTTGCCCCCTCGCCTAAGGATGAACCTCGACGCAAACTGGTTGGCTGATCGAGTCTCCCATAGTCTATATCTCCACTCATTTTACGGGGTGGTTGATTATCAATAACCACTCCACGAGGACCTGTTTTAGCACTAGGCGTACGTAGGCCGGTAGCGACAACGGTAACTCTCAACTGATCAGTTAGCTCTGCATCAAACACACTACCAACAATGATCGTAGCGTCTTCATCTGCAAATTCACGGACCGTATTACCCACATCCTCAAACTCGCCCAAGGTAAGGTCAAAACCACTGGTGATGTTAACCAAGATGCCTTTAGCACCTTGAAGGTTAATATCCTCCAAGAGTGGACAACGAATAGCACTCTCCGCAGCAATAATTGCACGGTCAGTGCCACTGGCTTCGCCAGTACCCATCATCGCCATGCCCATTTCAGACATAACAGTGCGAACATCAGCAAAGTCGACGTTAATCAAGCCGTCAAGGAGAATTAGATCAGTAATACCCTGAACCGCTCCGAAAAGCACATCGTTGGCTTGTTTGAAGGCGCTGAGTACGGTCATGTCTTTACCCAATACCTGCAACAGTTTTTCATTGGGCACAATAATCAAGGAATCCACGCGCTCCTTCATCTGAGCGATACCCTCATCGGCGATAGCCATACGCTTACGACCTTCAAAACCAAAGGGTCTGGTAACAACACCAACCGTTAAGATGCCCATTTGCTTGGCAATTTCAGCAATAACGGGTGCGCCGCCAGTACCTGTACCACCACCCATACCAGCGGTGATAAAGACCATATCAGCGCCCTCTAAGACCTGGGCGATACGCTCCTTATCTTCCATTGCTGCTTGGCGGCCTATTTCTGGATTGGCACCGGCGCCTAAGCCTTTAGTCAATGATCCACCCAACTGCAAAACAGTTGCATTGTCTAGATTGAGCATTGACTGTGCATCAGTATTAGCACAGATAAAATGCACCCCATCGATATTACTATCGATCATATGACGGACAGCGTTACAACCACCGCCACCTACGCCTACCACTTTAATTTCTGCATTCTTTGGAATGCTATCTACTAATTCAAACATAGTGTTCCCCTTATTTGCGCCTCACAATTATCAAACATTTGTCGCTAGACTTAGCGACCCTTAAACTCCACTTTGAAACCAACTTTTAAGCTTTTCAAACATACTTCCACTTTCGGTATTAGCACGATCGCTACTACCTAATTTGCGTTGTTCTGCAACGCCAAAATGAAGCAGCCCAACCCCTGTTGAGTAAATGGGGTTGTTAACAATGTCCGAAAGTCCTCTTACATTAGTTGGCGCACCTATTCTTACTGGCATGTGGAAAATCTCTTCCGCCAATTCAGTGACACCTTCCATTTTTGATGTGCCTCCGGTAAGTACTATCCCGGCAGCAATAAGTTCTTCAAATCCACTTCTTCGTATCTCCGCCTGCACTAATGTAAATAGTTCGTCATATCTCGGCTCGACGACTTCGGCAAGCAATTGCCGAGACATATCACGAGACTCACGATCACCCACGCTTGGAACCTTTACCGTTTCTTCAGGGCGGGCCAACTTGGCCAAAGCACAGGCATATTTAACTTTAAGATCTTCTGCATGTGCTGTTGGCGTTCGCAATGCCATAGCAATGTCATTGGTCACCTGGTCACCGGCAATGGGTATAACGCCCGTGTGACGGATAGATCCCTCAGTGAAAATAGCGATATCCGAAGTTCCGCCACCAATATCAACCAAGGCAACACCTAGTTGCTTCTCATCCTCGGTCAACACCGCATAGCTTGACGCCAACTGCTCAAGGGCAAGATCATCTACCTCAAGACCACATCGGCGAATACACTTTTTGATGTTTTGAGCCGCGTTGGCCGCGCAGGTAACCAAATGAACTTTGGCCTCTAAACGTACTCCAGACATGCCAATGGGCTCGCGGACTCCTTCTTGATCGTCGATAATAAATTCTTGTGGTAGCACATGAAGTATTTCTTGGTCAGCTGGAATTGCTACAGCTCGAGCGGCATCAATAACTCTCTCTAGGTCTAAGGGCTGAACTTCGCGATCTCTGATAGCAACAATACCGTGGGAATTTAGGCTACGAATGTGACTGCCTGCTATTCCGGCATAAACGGAATGGATTGAGCATCCCGCCATCAGCTCGGCCTCCTCAATCGCACGCTGAATAGAGCTAACTGTCGCCTCAATATTGACCACCACGCCTTTCTTTAGCCCAGACGATGTATGCATTCCGGTTCCGACGATTTCTAACTCGCCTCCCGGTCCTACAGCGCCCACAATTGCAACCACCTTAGACGTGCCTATATCTAAGGCAACCACCATGTTTTCTTCATTTGAACTGCTCATAATTTTTCCCTTTTTAGCCTGTCATCAAGCTGAGCTAGAGACGTTTTTTAATAACCCTTGGTCTTCGTTATCCGCCAGTGCACTTTCTTTCCAAGACACTGCTAATCCATTTGGATAGCGTAAATCGATGGTTTCTATGTTGTCTGACTGTAAACTCAAGCCAGACTGCCAAACTATAACGAGTCTTCGTATTTTCTCAGCGATCTCATCGCGACCCAATATCAACCTAATACCCGGGGCAGTAGCCGCCTGCCAAGCGCCAACGCTATCTCGCTGTAACTCGGTCAATTTCAGGTTGATAGGAATAAGTAACTCGGCCAATAATTGATACTGTTGAATCATGTCTTGCGTGGTACCAAATTCAGCGCGCAGGACAGGTAAAGATCTAAGATTACTATTGTCAGCAATCTCAAGCTGATCCCCTAAACGATTAAGAAACCCCTGTTTACCCAAACGAGCAATAGGCACTTCTTCAACTACCTCGACTTTTAAGGTAGAGGGCCATTCACGTCTAATACTGACTTCGTGAACCCATGGGTGGCCCTGCAGTTGCTCGCGTAATTGATTTAAATTCATACTTAAAAATCCCCCATCTATCTGACCATTGACCAAGTTAGCTAACTCTTCTTTTTGGAGGTGTTTAAACTCTCCTCCCACGACAATTCTGGTTAAAGGTGTGTCAATCTGTTTATAGATATGGTCCCCACCCACAATCACGGCAGCAAAAACAAGAACCATGACCAGTCGTAATAGTTTTTCACTAAAGCCATCAGCAAACCTTTGCTTTGATGAGTTTTTAAAATTTGCCCCTTGAGTCACCTTTTTATTCATCCTATCGATTCCTCTAATATAGATAGAACCAAGTCGTCAAATCTAAGACCAGCCGCGCTTGCAGCCATCGGCACCAAGCTATGGCTGGTCATTCCAGGCACCGTATTGACCTCAAGGAGCTGGAAGCTTCCTTCGCTATCGACCATTACATCGACGCGACCCCATCCTTCACAGTCAAGGCTGTTGAATGCAGCGATCGACAATTCTCGCAATTCAACTTCTCGTGCATCAGATAGCCCACTAGGACAAAAATAAGCGGTCTCATCTGAGAAATACTTGGCTTGATAGTCGTAGAACACTTCTTTGGCCTGAATGCGAATAGACGGCAAGGCTTGATCACCCAGAATAGCAACCGTGTACTCCTCACCCTCCAACAAGGGCTCTGCGATAACCACATTATTGAAATCTGCCGCGTGCCGCCAAGCAGTTTTAAGTTGATGGACATTTTTCACCCGACTCATGCCAATACTGGAACCTTCACACGCAGGTTTAACCATGATCTTGCCACCCAATGCATCCAGCACTGCGCCCCAATCAGTGCTCTCTTCTAGCAGAGCAAAATCTGTGGTAGGTAATCCAATTCTCTGCCACATTTGTTTGCAACGGAGCTTGTCCATTGCCAGGGCAGACGCTGAGATACCGCTTCCCGTGTAGGGTAGGTTCAGAGACTCAAGGGAGGCCTGTAATGTGCCATCCTCACCACCAGGGCCGTGTAATGCTATAAATACACGATCTAACTGGTAGCTAGGTAGCCTCTGTAGAATATCTTCTTGGACGTCAATCGCTATAACGTCTACATTGAGATTTTGCAGTGCAATGAGAACAGCTTCACCGGTCATCAGAGATATCTCACGCTCTGAGGAAAGACCACCATATAGGAGGCCAACACGGCCAAATTTGCTCGGATTTAGTACGGAGGTATCTATGGATTTATGATTCATANAGGCACCTGNCCTAANTGACTATCCGCTAGTAAAGAAACCAGCTTGCTGACACTACCAGCGCCCTGTGTCATCACTANATCGCCATCCTGTACCAACNCTGAGAGAAGCGCTGGAACATCTTCAAGATTAGTGACATAAATAGGATCTATGTGCCCACGCTGACGAATGCTTCCACACAAGGTTTTGCTGGTCGCACCCGCAATGACCTCCTCTCCTGCTGAATAAACGTCTAACACTAACAACACATCAACCGTAGACAAGACGTCAACGAATTCTTCGTAGAGGTCTCTAGTTCGCGTATAACGATGGGGCTGAAAGATCATGACCAGCCGCTGATCGGGCCATCCATCGCGGACAGCTTGTATCGTGGCCTGGACTTCTGTGGGGTGATGTCCATAATCATCATAGAGTGTGGCGGTACCACCCTTTACGGGGTAATCTCCGATCTGTTCAAAACGACGTCCAACGCCACCGAACTCTCGCAATGCTGTGATAATGGCTTGGTCAGATAAACCTTCGTCACTCGCTACGGCAATCGCAGCGGCGGCATTTAAGGCATTATGTCGCCCAGGAATACTAAGGCTGATATCTAAAGGGGACAGACCATCTGGTCGATCAATGGTAAAGAAGCATTGGTGTTGATCACTTTTTACGTCACGGATGCGATAAGCTGCGTCTTCGCTAAAGCCGTATGTTAGCGTAGGCCTTCCCACGCTAACCAACATATTTCGAATCACATCATCATCAATACATAGCACCGCCAAACCATAAAATGGCAAGTTGTGCAGAAACGTAATATAGGTATCTTTCATGACTTCGAAGTCAAAGCCATAGGTTTCCATATGATCAGCTTCGATGTTGGTCACCACAGACACCATGGGCTGCAAGTGCAAGAATGAGGCATCGCTTTCGTCAGCTTCGGCAACTAGATAACGGCTGCCGCCAAGTTTAGCATTGGTGCCTATGCTATTTACTCGGCCTCCGACGATAAAAGTAGGATCACATCCTGCTTCAGCAAAAATAGCTGTAATTAAACTGGTTGTCGTGGTTTTTCCATGAGTGCCGGCTACCGCAATACCGTGGCGATAGCGCATAAGCTCTGCGAGCATCTCGGCACGCCTTACCACCGGAATACCATTGGCAATAGCCGTAGCGATTTCAATATTTTCAAAGGTCACAGCCGAAGATTTAACCACCACATCAGCACCATCGATATGCGATTTTTTGTGCCCTTTGAATACTTGAGCCCCCGCCTTAATAAGGCGATTGACGCTAGCATTAATGGCAATATCTGATCCAGATATCTCATAGCCCTGGTTAAGCAGGACTTCAGCAATACCACACATACCACTTCCGCCAATACCTACGAAATGAATACGCCCAATGCGACGCATTTCTGGGACTTGGAAGTTTGCTATATTAACCACAACTAACCTCCATACAGATTCGCGCAACATCTCGAGCAGCAGAGTTCTTAGCCAACTCCCGAGCGCGCAGTGCCATGTCTAAACGCTTCTCGGCGTCCCCACAAATTTCAACGAGTTGTTCCGCTAACTGTTCGGCGCTTAACTCAGATTGCTGAATCATAACGGCTGCACCCCGACTCACTAAGAGTTGACCATTTGCTGTTTGATGGTCGTCAATAGCAAAGGGAAACGGTATCAGTAAGGACCCTAATCCTGCCGACGTGAGCTCTGCAATTGTTAAGGCACCCGCTCTACATATGACGAAGTCAGCCCATTCATAAGCTGAGGCCATAGACTCAATAAAATCAATGACCTTAATCTGTTCACTTTGAGGATTTAAATCCTGAGCATGATAAAGCTCTATAGTGTCTTGCCAATGGATCTTACCTGTCTGATGGAGCACTTCAGGACGAATCGCTTCATCTATCTGCTTAAGCGCCTCGGGAAGAATCCGATTGATCGCGAGCGCTCCTCGGCTACCACCAACAATCAGCACACGAGCTTTACCCGTGCGCCCAGCAAATCGTGTTTCCGGCGATGGTAAATTAGCTATATCGAAACGCACCGGGTTGCCACACCATTCACCTCGTTTTAACGTATTCGGGAATCCTTGCATTACCTTTGTGGCAAACAGCGCACTGACACGGTTAGTTGTACCAGCAATAGAGTTTTGCTCATGAATAACGATGGGAACGCGCTTTAGCCAAGCTGCAATAGCACCGGGGCCCGATGCAAAGCCCCCCATGCCCAGTACAACTTCTGGTTTAAACTGGGAGATCACACGCAATGACTGAACGATAGACCGCAGCAATAGCAGTGGCGCTTTTAACAAAGCACCGAGCCCGCGGCCGCGAATACCCTCTATATCTAGATAATGCAGATCAATATGCTGCTCTGGCACTAACTCAGCTTCGATACCTCGACGAGTACCAAGCCAAGCCAAGACTACATTTTCTTTGCGTAGCTCATCAACCACAGCGAGCGCAGGGAAAACATGCCCTCCAGTTCCGCCGGCCATGATCATTATGCGGTGTTGTCTGTCAGCCAGCATAGCGAGACCCCCGATTATCCAGTTGAGGCTCGTGTAAATCATGGCCAAAACGCAACATCATTCCAATCATGGCACAACACACTATTAGGCTACTTCCGCCATAGCTGACGAAGGGTAAAGTGAGCCCTTTGGTAGGCAATAATCCGGCATTAACCCCAAGATTAATAAAAGTCTGTCCACTAATAAGTAGCCCGAAACCGATAAGAACAAAAGCCGCGTACCAACTTTGTACAGCGATGGCTTTACGACTTAAACTGAATATCCGGCTCACCATTAAGCAATACAAGCCAACCAGACACAACACACCCAGAAAGCCAAACTCTTCTGCAAAAATGGCAAATACAAAGTCGGTATGAGCCTCTGGTAGATAGAGCATTTTTTGAACTGATTGACCTAGCCCAACCCCGAACCACTCGCCTCGCCCAAAGGCAATGAGTGATTGAGTCAACTGATAACCAGAATTAAATTGATCGGACCAAGGGTCAAGGTAAGCCGTTAATCTAGCGACCCGATAGGGCGCTGAATCTTTCAGTATCCATAGCACAGCCATGCCCACAGTAATAATAAATAAATATTGCCGCAGCTTCGCTCCGCCCAAGAAGACTAGAACCATGAAAGTACTACCGAGCACAACCACTGAGCCAAAATCTGGCTCCTGTATAAGCAGTATCGACAGCACACCAATAACAACCATTAGCTTACCGAAATCAGACCAGTTACGACCTAGCGTCTCTCGATGCTGCTCAAGATAAGCAGCCAAAAAGACCACTGTAGCGACTTTTGCTAACTCAGATACCTGCAGGGTGAATCCACCAAAACTCAACCAACGTCGACTTCCGTTGAGCTCTCGGCCAATCCCTGGAATCAGTACCAATACGAGGAGTACAACAGCAATCACCATCCATAATCGCGCATAGGTTGACCAAAATGCAGGCCGCACAAAGTACCCGATCATCATTGCCGCTGCACCAAGGATCAAGTAAGCCATATGCCGTTTAACAAAGAACAGCTCATCACCTAATCGATGATCCGCAAAGCTAAACGAAGCCGACCCAATCATGACAAACCCAATGGATATTAACGCTAATACAGGAAGCAGCAAGGGCATGTCGACATGCCATCGCCTAGCTTTAGATCCGTTAAAGTTGAGGGGCAAGGTAACTATCATGAGGTCATACCTTCCCGACTACCAGTCTTCACTGGCGACAACACAGCCTGACTAAAACAGTGGCCCCGCTCTTCAAAACCGGTAAATGAATCGAAACTTGCACAGGCAGGTGACAGCAGAACGATATCGCCGGGTCGCGCGGCGCTTTTAGCAACTGCTACAGCTTCAACAAGGGAGTCCGCTCGATAGACCTTAGTTACAGAATGTAATGCATCCTCTAGCTGCTGCGCATCTTCACCATAAAGAAATCCGCATTTGACAAATGAATCAGCAGCCTCTTTCAGGCCATCGAAATCTTGTCCTTTGCCTTGGCCTCCAGCAATTAACAAAAGATTTTTATAACTATCAGAACCAAACCCTTCAATAGCCGCTAGTGTTGCACCAATATTGGTTCCCTTCGAATCATTGATATAGCTAACATTATCTATAGTGGCGATGGCCTCGCACCGATGAGGTAAGCCTTTAAAGGTTCTTAATGTTTCCAACATCGATACTATCGGCAGTCCTGCGGCGTGACCCAGCGCTAATGCAGCGAGTGCATTGCCTATGTTATGCCTGCCTTTCATGGCCACTTCTTCAACCGACAGTAAAACTTGGCTGCCATAGAACAACGATTCTTGATGATTATGAACAGCCAGTCCAAAATTGCCTTTGCTGGGTCGATCAAGACCAAATGTTAATGTTTGGGACTCTGTCTGCTCTCGTTGCGCGGTCAAACTATCCTGTCGATTACTAATAACATACTTGGCCCCACGGAAAATATGGTGCTTTGCAGCAACGTACTGGTCGAGGTCTTTATACCTATCCATATGATCTGGAGTAACATTAAGCAGACCAACAGTAGCACCCCGGCTACTGGTGAGTAACTCTAATTGAAAGCTCGAGAGCTCTAGTACATACAGTTGGTGCTTAACGGAAAGCAAGTCAAGCATCGGCAATCCTAAATTACCGCCAACACCAACCTGCAGGCCGCTATTTTTAGCCATCTCTCCTAGCAACGTCGTCACTGTACTCTTACCGTTAGAGCCGGTAATAGCCACCACAGGCGCTTCAGCCTGATCTAAAAACAAATCAAGGTCACCGATAAAGGTCACGCCTTTTTGTCGAGCCTTTATAAGAGCCGATTGGTCCAGGGCGATTCCTGGGCTGATTATGGCAAGGTCGATGTCAGCAAATAGAGCTTCATTAAATTCGCCTAACTGCGTAGAAACCTGCGGAAAACTATCCCTAACCTCATTCAAGTTAGGCGGCTGTTCACGACTATCAGCAAATACAAATGGCGTTCCAAGTGACGATAAAAATCTGGCCACAGATAGGCCCGTGGCACCCATGCCAAGGATAGCTATCTTGCTGTTAGTCAGATCTATCTCAGTCACAATTGTTTCCATTTTTATCTTATCTTTAATGTTGCTAGACCAATAAGGACTAGAACCACTGTAATGATCCAAAAGCGCACAATAACGCGCGGTTCAGGCCATCCTTTTAATTCATAATGATGATGCAAGGGTGCCATTCGGAAAATACGTTTACCGGTTAGCTTGAATGAAGCCACCTGTAAAATGACGGATACCGTCTCGATAACAAAGACCCCACCCATAATCGCCAACACTATTTCTTGTCGAACAATCACCGCCATCACACCAAGTGCTGCGCCTAAGGCCAATGCGCCGATATCGCCCATAAAAACCATCGCGGGATAGGTGTTAAACCATAGAAAACCAAGGCCCGCTCCGCAGAGCGCCGCAGCAACGATGAGCAGTTCTCCTGCTCCACTGATGAAAGGAATATGTAAATAATTAGCAAACTGATAATTACCGGTTAGGTACGCAATAATCCCCAAAGCACCGCCGACCATGACAGCTGGTAAAATAGCCAAGCCATCAAGGCCATCGGTTAAATTTACCGCGTTACTCGTGCCGACAATCACTAAGTAGGTAAATAGGATATAAAAAGGGCCCATCGTGAGCGCAATATTTTTGAAAAAAGGTACAATCAATTCTGTTTCAGCGGGAGTCTGAGCTCCATAATAAAGAGTGATTGCCGCGCCCAGTCCAAAGACAGACTGCCAGAAATACTTCCACCTAGCGGGTAGCCCACGAGGATCTTTCTCAACGACCTTCCGGTAATCATCAACCCAGCCAACCNAACCGAAGAAGAAAGTGGTGCCCAGCACTATCCAAACATAGCGATTTNCCAAGTCAGCCCATAACAAGGTACTCACAAATATCGATAGTAAAATAAGCGCGCCACCCATAGTAGGTGTTCCGGCCTTGCTTAAATGCGTCTGCGGCCCATCACTGCGTATGACCTGACCCATCTGCAGTTGATTAAGTCGCCGAATTACCGCCGGACCAAAGACCCAACTGATAATCAATGAGGTAATAACTGCCAAGATTCCCCTAAGCGTTAGGTACTGAAACGCTGAGAAAGGACTATAGAACTGACTTAGATAATCTAAAAACCACACTAACATGCGTTTTTTTCTCCGCTGACTAACCGTTCAATAATTTTTTCCATACGGGCGCTTCGCGACCCTTTTACTAAAATAGTCACCTCTTCCTTGGCTGCTTTAATGACTGCAACTTTTTGTTGCAGAGTGTCGATTAACAAGTTTTTATCCTTAAAATGGCAGGCGCCAAAAGCAATAGCGGCCGATTCACTGAGTGTTCCGAGGGTATATATCTCATCTAGCTTCGCCTGCTTGGCATACTCGCCCACCTGTTGATGCAAGAGTCTTTCATCATCACCAAGTTCGCCCATATCACCCATGACCAAACAGCGATAACCTGACATATTGGCTAGAACATCAATCGCAGCTTTAAATGAATCAGGGTTTGCGTTGTAGGTATCGTCGATGACCAAAACATCATCGCCCATTGTTTTTGGCTCCAGACGCCCAGATACTGGCTTGACCTTAGCTAATCCATTCGTTATCTGAGTAACAGTTGCGCCTGCAGCTAATGCACAGGCTATTGCTGCTAAGGCATTATTGACACTATGAATTCCAGGATTAGGCAGCTCTATTAGTTGCTCAACCGCTGCACTGCCGCCTACCTCTCCAACACAAAGAATAAAGCTGTAGCATCCATTTCCTAATTCTTTAATATTCTTGGCGAAAATATCTGCTCTAGAGTCTTTGATTGAAAAACTAAGGTATTGGCGGTCAGCGATTAAGACCAACCAGTCTTTAGAGTAGGGTTCATCTAGATTTAATATAGCGACACCGCTAGCGTTAAGACCGCTATAGATTTCACTCTTTGCCTCAGCTATCGCCTCAATATTGCCAAACCCAACGATATGAGCCCTCTGAATATTATTGATCAGAGCGATGTCAGGTTGTGCTATGGAACAAAGATAGGTGATTTCTCCCGCTGCGCTAGCACCCATCTCAATGACGGCGAAGTCACACTGGTCGTCCATGTCTAGGAGTGTTAAGGGGACACCGATATGATTATTCAAGTTACCNCTGGTCGCATGAACATTAACGCTCTCTCTTAATATGGCCGCGATCATTTCTTTAACNGACGTTTTNCCAGAGCTGCCAGTAACCGCTATAACTTGACCGGCAAAGCGATCTCTTCTTAATCTCGCAAGATCACCAAGAGCTTGAGTTGTATCCTTCACCACCCACTGCGGGATGCCCAAACTGCTATCTAACGTTGAAACAACAGCACCTGAAATCTTATTGGCGATCGAGGGAATAAACTCATGAGCATCGAAATTATCTCCCGAAANCGCAATAAATAGATCTCCCTCATTAGNCGTGCGACTGTCAATAGAAACCATTGAGAAAATGCAATCTGGATTGACTAGTGTTCCNCCAAATCGCANNGCNGCATCAGTGAGACGTATATTTTGCATCATGAATCACCCCCTAGTTTACGCAGAGACGATCGNTGATGTAGAGCTAAACGCGCTTCGGTTTGATCGCTAAATGCAAGTCGATCTACACCTAAAATCTGATAATTCTCATGGCCTTTACCGGCAATCAAAACCACATCGCCAGGCTTTGCATTCAGCACAGTCTGATTAATGGCCGCTCGCCGGTCTGATTCGATAGAGCATTGGCCTTTAACATCCTGGATGATTTGGTCAATAATTTGGTTAGGCGATTCAGTACGAGGATTATCTGAAGTAACAATCACTCGGTCTGCATATTTGACCGCTATGGCACCCATCTCTGGACGTTTGCCAGTATCACGGTCGCCACCACAACCAAACACCACCCAAAGTTTCCCCTGACAATGCAACCGTAGAGCTTGTAAAGCCTTTTCGAGGGCATCAGGGGTATGGGCGTAATCTACAATGACAGGTAAATCTGCACTATCACTTACTAATTCCATGCGGCCTATCACCACTTTCAACTGAGGGACCAAGGTTAATATTTTCTGGAAATTTTGATACCCCAATTCACCCTCATGAAGAGCTATCGCACCAATTACAGCAAGTAAATTAGAAAGATTAAATTTGCCCAGCAAGGGCGACTTTACTTCCCCCGAACCCCACGGTGACTGGATGACAGCATGCAGCCCATCGGGACGAAGATGTATAGATTGGCAGTAGATATCGGCTGTGATATTTTCCAAACTGAAAGTGATGCCACGTATGCTAGGATCAAGGTCTGCAAGGATCGCCTTTCCAGTATTGTCGTCAATATTAATGACCGCATTTTTTAGCCCAGGCAACTTGAAAAGCGACGCTTTTACCGCCGCATAAGAATCAAAATCACCATGATAATCAAGATGGTCTCGGCTGAGGTTAGTGAAAATGGCAGTGTCAATTTTTACGTCTGCAATACGATGTTGCACTAAACTATGTGATGAGACTTCGATGGCGACATCGCTACATCCATCTTTCTCGAGCTCATCAAGAAGTTTTTGCATTGTGATCGCATCTGGCGTGGTCAATGGAGCCGTGTTAATGACGCTAATTTTTTCTGAGCCCGAATCTACATTGCCACTAACACCGTGGCCTAAAGTGCCAATATAGCCGCAAGCATTGGGCGCAGAGGAGTCTGGGGAGTTAGAATTTAATTGCGTTAAAAGATCAGCATATAACTGGCAACAGGTTGTTTTACCATTGGTACCCGTTACTCCTACAATACCTAATCGTCGAGAGGGATCTCCATAGAAACGGCTAGCGATCGTAGACACATGTTGTGATAAATTCTCAACACCTATAATAGGAATCGTGGATTTAATATTATTAATTTTAGTGTCCAGATCGCACTTGTCTGTCTCTAGAAGTACCGCGGCTGCACCGAGCTTTGTTGCTTCAGGCACGAACGTCGCTCCGTCTAGCTCAGATCCTTTTAGGGCAATAAATAAGTCGCCGGGTATTAGCGCCCTACTATCTAGGGTGATACCTTTTATAGCTGTTGACGTACATTTTTTAGAGAGACTTAGCCCTTCAACTAACTGAGATAACTTTGGACCCGAATGACTAAACAAGTTAATCATGAGTCTCCTCGCTTACCAGTTACCACTGGAATTACCGCTACCGAATGATTCACAGCCATTTGGTCAGGCGTGACCTGTAACAATCGCAAGGCATTGCCCGTCACCTCAGAAAATACAGGCGCAGCGACGAGACCACCAAAGTAGTCCCCATCACGAGGTTCATCAATGACAACAACCGTTACTAATCGTGGGTTTTCAATAGGCGATAAGCCTGCAAAGGCTGACATGTAGCGACTTGTATCGTAACCGCCCCCTGGATTAACCTTGTGCATGGTGCCCGTTTTCCCACCGACGGAGTAGCCATCGATCATGGCCCTCTTACCCGTTCCTTTTACGCCACTTGCAGCTCTCAGCATATGACGCACTTGCTGTGATATGCCCGAACCAATAACGCGGATGCTTTCAGGTTCAGAGTCTAAAGCCACCAAAGATATCTCTCGACGAACGCCATCATTTGCCAACACTGCGTAAGCTCGTGCTAACTGCAACGAAGACACGCTCAACCCATAGCCAAAAGCAAAGGTAGCCTGAGTAACGGGGTCCCATTTTCGGTATGCCGGCAAACTGCCAAGGGTCTCTCCTGGAAATCCACTGCCGACCACCTCGCCAAAACCAACTCTCTGAAAAAGCTCTCGCGTTGAATCTGGGTCCAATGCCAATGCCACTTTTGTAGTTCCAACCTGGCTCGACTTGGACAAAACATCTGCTAATTTCAACTCACCATAATTAGACGGATCTACAAACGTTTTGTAATCGACCTTTAAATACCCAGGACTAGTACTAATAACACTGTCAGAGGAAAACTTACCGCTTTCTAACGCCGCCAAAATAGTGAAAGGCTTGACGGTGGAACCCGGCTCCATAATATCCGTTATAGCGCGATTACGGGTCGCGCCCAGCGTTACATAGGATCGGTCATTGGGATTGAAAGACGGCTGATTGGCCATTGCTAAGACCTCACCAGTAGTAACATCAAGAACTACAACCGAGCCTGACTTAGCATGGTGCTTTTTCACTACCGCTTTGAGTGCGCGGTAAGCTGCATACTGAACTCTTAGGTCAATACTGAGCCGCAAGTTCTCTCCTGATCGAGCAGACTTGATCAACGAGATATCATTGATGACTCGACCGGCACGATCTTTGACCACCTTTTTGGCTCCGGGCTCACCCGTCAGCCAGGAATCATAGGCAAGCTCCATACCTTCTTGTCCGCTATCATTAATGTCGGTGAAACCAACTAACTGAGCCGTAACCTCTCCTGCTGGATAGAATCGCTTGTATTCCCTACGTCCTGAAATACCCGCAATACCCAGATCTAAAATTCTCTCGGCCTGCTCGGTGGGTAGTTGACGCGCTAAATACATAAATGACTTATTGCGGTAACGCTTCAATCGAGCCCGGAGTTGCGCAGCTGGTGTGTTCATCGCTACCGAGAGCCTATCAATGTCCTGCTCACGGATCTGCTGGGGATTTACGGATATGGCGGTGACTGGCGTGCTAATAGCAAGAGGCTCGCCATTCCTATCAGTAATAAGACCACGATATGCTGGGACGACGACCTTGCGGATTGAACGATTGTCACCTTGGGTTTGTAAGAAATCGACGCCACGCGCTTCATTTGGATTAATCTGTAACTGCGCAACCTTAGCCAAAAGTATCAGGGGCAGAGAGACCAGAGAAAGCATTACTAAGTAGTAACGCCACCGCGGTATAACTGCATTCACCGATTTTTTGGCCACTTTTTACTTTACCTTTCTATTAAACAGCTACTTAATATTGACCTAAACTCATCTATTAAGGTGTACGTACGATCACAATCTCTTCGGGTTTAGGGCTACGCATGTTAAGTTCAGCAACAGCGGATACTTCAATACGCTGCAGAGAGCCCCAAGCACTTTGCTCGAGTAAATACTTGCCATAATCCACTTGCATCTGATTCGCATCTCTCTCCATTACCATAAGCTGTCCATACTTCTCACGGCACAGGTGGCTTACATAGGCTACAGATAATCCACTTATAACAACCATCACCCAAAGGGCTGCTATCTTTAGTGAGTGCGGGAATGACGACATCTCCGCAGCAGCAGTCATATCAGGCTACTCGCTCAGCAATCCGCATTACCGCGCTGCGCGACCTAATATTTTCATCAACCTCAGAGTGCTGAGGCTTAATGGCCTTACCCACTTTTTTTAGTCTCACACCACGCTCAACATCTCTCACCGGTAGATTTTTAGGTAATTTGATCCCACGCTCTTGATCGCGGATAAATCGCTTAACACGCCGATCTTCTAAAGAGTGGAAACTAATGACAACCAATCGACCACCCACCTTTAATGCATCAATGATTTGATTGAGCAACGACTCTAAATCTTCCAGCTCTCTATTAATAAAAATTCTAATGGCCTGGAATGCTTTGGTCGCTGGATGCCTGCCTCTCTCCCACGCCGGGTGAGCTGCAGCCAATATTCCAGCCAGCTGGACAGTGCGAGTGATTGGCGTCTTCTCACGCTCGCGAACCACTGCACTTGCCATCCGGCGAGCAAATCTCTCCTCGCCATATTCTTTAATCACCTGCGCAATATCTTTCTCGTCCGCAGTGGCAATCCAATCAGCCGCCGACAAACCCCGACTAGTATCCATTCGCATATCCAAAGGGCCATCACGCATAAAACTAAACCCTCGCGCTGCCTCATCTAGTTGAGGGGATGAGACGCCAAGATCAAGAAGCACGCCCGATAATTCGCCAACCTTACCTTCAGCCCTTAGGACAGTTGTTAAATCGGCGAAACTGCCATGAACAAACTTTAACCGCTCGTCTTTCTGAAACAGCACCTGCCCCTCAGCAATTGCCTGAGGATCTTTGTCAATCGCCCAGACCACCGCCTTTTCGGATAAACAGGAAAGTAATTCTGCGGTATGGCCGCCGCGCCCAAATGTGCCGTCAATATAAAAACCATCACCATCGACTACCAATGCCTCAACAGCTTCTTTTAGTAGAACAGTCCTGTGCTCAGCCACCATGGATGACATTCCTTACCAAGATAGATTTCTAAGGGCATCAGACATATTGTCTCTATCAAGCAACATACCTCGATAGTTTTCCTGAGACTTCTCTCGCTCAGTATTCCAATTGTCTTCAGACCATATTTCTAGTCGCTGCGTACGACCCACTAGAATTATTTTTTTCTCAAGTTCGGCATATTCACGCAACTCTGATGGAATCAAAATTCGTCCACTTCCATCCAGCTGTAGATCTTTGGCCTGACCAACAACAAAACGACTCAGCATCTCACCAAGATCATCCAGCGCAGGCAAGGCCGCCACTTTCTCTTCGAATTTTTTCCACTCAGGTAAGGGTGATAGGGTTAAGCAGGTAGACTTCATGTCTATGGTGATAACGAGGTCCCCAGAACACATATCTGCGAGCACGGCACGGTAGCGAGTCGGAATTGCCATCCGACCCTTTGTGTCCATATTGATTGGATCACTACCTCTAAACACTTTTACCCGTCCCTCGCCACTAAATGACTTATATTACCCACTTTTCACCACTTTTAGCCATATATGGACATTATGCATAGCGAGCGGTGATGTCAAGGAGTGTTTAAGGGTAAAAACTTAGTAAAATCAGTAGGTTCCGCTTATATTAGACAATTTTAATATAGTCTAGACTGAGATCAAAATAATTAGCGCTATAAAACAGGATGGTAAGGCTACAACTTAAAGTAACTTCTAGATATGCTGCTTTTAAGAACAAATTGTACTTATAGATTTAATTTTTTATATCAAAAAAGAATAAAACTAAGCGCAAGGCAAGAAGAATTTATATTTACAGTAATAACAAAAAGGCCGGCAAAAAATTGCCGGCCTTTTTACTTCTAAGCATATTAAATAAGTGAGTCGACCGATAAGCCGGGTTCTGTCGTGGACAGTCATTCATCTGGGACAAACGTCGCCGCTTGCCTCAAGCAACCTACCCGTTCCCAACGCGGGTCGCGCCATATGGAAACCTATTTGGTCTTGCTCCGAGTGGGGTTTACCCTGCCACCACTGTTGCCAGCAGCGCGGTGCGCTCTTACCGCACCCTTTCACCCTTACCTGTGTTCGCGAACGAACCATCGGCGGTCTGCTCTCTGCGGCACTTTCCGTAGACTTTCGTCCCCCAGGTGTTACCTGGCACTCTACCCTTTGGAGCCCGGACTTTCCTCTGCGATGCTCCCTGATAAACGCAAGCGAATATCGGAGAATTCAGCACAGCGACTGCCTAGTCAACTCAGGACGGAGAATAGCACAACCTCAGCCTTTCCAAGTGATTTAAATGACAATTGAAACACTGAGATCAAGCGGCTTCTTTAGTTTGGGGCTACTTCAGCAAGGGATGGTCTGAAGGCAGTTGGCGAGATATCCACAAGGCTAATTTATGACGCATATTAGGATCGTTAATCTGATCTTTAGCAAGCGGCTGGATTAACTTATCCTCAGTAAGAACGCGATAAACAAACTCCACCTTTAGCTTGATAGAGTCTTGACTCTCAATCTCACCATAAGCTCTTTTTCTGGCATAAACAGCCCCTATTTGAAGGGCCTTTTTAACCAATTCAGTCTCATTTTGAAGCTTGCTCATATCCTAATATTCCTATATTAGCACCTGGTTATCAACTATCTTACACTACAATTTTAATCGACAAATAAGCGTGCATTCCTAAAGAGGCGCATCCAGCCACTATCTTCGCCCCACTCTGGCGGATGCCATGAATTAAGGACCGTCCTGAACACTCTTTCGGGATGAGGCATTAGAAGAGTCACGCGACCATCCACTGAAGTAACCCCTGTAATACCATCGGGTGATCCATTAGGATTTGCCGGATATCGAGTAGCTACCTCTAAATTATTTTCCAGAAAACGCATAGCGATTTGATCGCTACCTTGTAATTCTATACAGGCATTGCTCGACGCAAATTCAGCGCGCCCTTCTCCATGGGACACGGCAATTGGCAACACTGATCCGGCCATGTCACGCAGCAATATCGAAGGTGATTTCTCGACTCGCACTAGGGATAAGCGTGCTTCGAATTGCTCTGATTCGTTGCGTACAAATCGAGGCCAACGTTCTGCTCCCGGAACCAAAGACTTCAAATTACTTAGCATTTGACAACCATTACAGACACCCAGGCTAAAGGTATTAGGTCGATGGAAAAACCCCTCAAATTGATCACGCAGTTGGCTATTAAACAATACCGTTTTAGCCCAACCTTCTCCCGCTCCGAGCACATCACCATAAGAGAATCCTCCGCAGGCAACTAAACCGGAGAACTCATCAAGCGACTTGCGCCCCGCCAATAAATCACTCATATGGATATCTACCGCCGTAAAACCAGCACGATCAAACGCGGCTGCCATTTCCATTTGACTATTAACTCCCTGCTCTCGCACGATAGCTATGGGTGGCTTTACCCCTTTAAGGATATAAGGTGCTGAGACATCGTCATTCGGGTCAAAGCTAAGATCGACTGAAAGGCCGGGATCAGGAGCAGCAACTCTTGCGAACTCTTGATCAGCGCACTCTGCGTTGTCGCGCAAAACCGCAACCTTATGCGACGTCTCACTCCAGGCAGCCTGCAACACAGCGCGCTGGTCACTGAACAGAGTTTCGCCGTTATGATTAAATCCGATAGTGTCTGTGCTATTCAAACAACCCAGTTTACGCACAGTCACCCCGGCACAAGAAAACCGCTCAACAACCTCATCGCTTACATTAGATTTAACTTGAATGACTGCACCTAATTCTTCACTGAACAAAGCCGCGTTAAGGTTAGCATTTAGACTAAGCATGTCATCACTAATATCGACCGTGATTCCTACATGACCTGCAAAGCTCATTTCAACCAACGTTGCCACCAGACCGCCATCAGATCGGTCGTGATAGGCGAGTATGTCGCCCTGTTCTATAGAATCCTGCATGACATTGAAAAAGCCTAACAACGCATCAGGATCATCAACATCAGGTACCGAGCTACCAAATTCAGAGTACACCTGCGCTAGTATCGAACCACCTAAGCGGTTAATCCCCCGACCCAGATCAAGCAACAACAACTGCGTATCACCGCAGTCAGTGATCAATTGAGGCGTTAGTGTTTTTCGCACATCTAATACCGGAGAAAATCCAGTGATGATTAATGACATTGGAGAGGTAACTGATTTATCTTCACCATCATCTTGCCATGCCGTGCGCATAGACATCGAGTCTTTACCCACTGGAATTGTGATACCTAATTTGGGACAGAGATCCATCCCAACCGCTTCAACGGTTCGGAATAATTTCTCATCTTCTCCAGGAGACCCTGCAGCGCACATCCAATTTGCAGACAGCTTTATATCTTTTATATCGCCAATACGGGCAGCGCATATGTTTGTCAAAGCCTCTCCAATTGCCATACGCCCAGATGCAGGGCCACTGACTAAAGCTAGCGGCGTCCGCTCGCCCATTGCCATGGCTTCTCCCGCATTACTATCATAGGTTAAAGTGGTTACGGCGCAGTCAGCAACAGGCACTTGCCAAGGACCCACCATTTGATCTCTTGCCACCATGCCACTGACCGTTCTATCACCAATGGTAATTAAAAAGTTTTTACTCGCAACCGTTGGGTGGCGTAAGACGCGGAATACCGCCTCACCAATATCAACTCCATCTGCGGTAAAGTCGATACCTAATTGATCCAGCTTTACGGCATTACGATGCATTTTAGGGGTCTTCCCAAACAGCACAGACATCGGTAGATCAACAGGCTTATCACCAAAGTGCTCGTCAATCACCGTGATATTTTTATCTTCTGTGGCCTCACCGACCACCGCAAACGGACACCTCTCACGCTCACAAATGGCGATGAACCGAGTCAAATCATCTGGCATTACTGCCAAGACATAACGCTCCTGAGCTTCGTTACACCATATTTCAACCGGCGACATGCCCGGCTCATCATTGGGCACGGTTCTTAGGTTAAAGCGGCCGCCAGTGCCGCCATCTTTTACTAATTCGGGCAGCGCATTGGATAAACCACCAGCGCCCACATCGTGAATAAAGGCTATGGGATTGATGTCTCCCAACTGCCAACAGGAGTCAATGACTTCTTGGCAGCGTCGTTCAATTTCTGGGTTTTGACGCTGCACTGAAGCAAAGTCTAAATCGGCAGAACTACTCCCTGTGGTCATGGAAGACGCCGCGCCGCCGCCCAGACCGATCAGCATAGCTGGGCCGCCCAATACGACTAATTGCGCGCCAGGCTTAAATTCTGGCTTATCAACATGGTCCTCTCGAATATTGCCATAACCGCCTGCAATCATTATTGGCTTGTGGTATCCACGACGCTTACCTGCAAAGTCTATTTCAAACGTTCTAAAATAACCGCATATATTCGGACGTCCGAATTCATTATTAAACGCCGCTCCGCCAATAGGACCTTCCGTCATAATATCTAAGGCAGACACAATTCTATTCGGCTTTCCGTAGTCAGTCTCCCACGGCTGAATGTAGTCTGGAATTTGAAGGTTGGACACACTAAAACCAACTAACCCAACCTTTGGCTTAGAACCCCGACCAACTGCACCTTCATCTCGAATTTCGCCACCTGAACCTGTTCCGGCACCAGAATAAGGGGATATTGCCGTAGGGTGATTGTGCGTTTCGACTTTCATCAATAAGTGGACAGGCTCTTGGCTGTAACCATACTGCTTAGTCACGGGATCAGGATAGAAACGCCCGCCCTGGCTGCTAGCAACCACAGCCGCATTATCAGAATAGGCCGATAAAACATTATCGCCATTAACAGCATTGGTATTGCGAATCATACCGAACAACGAATGCTGCTGATCCACGCCGTCAATTGTCCAACTCGCATTAAAAATCTTGTGCCGGCAATGCTCAGAATTCGCCTGAGCAAACATCATTAATTCGGCATCAGAAGGATTGCGACCCAAATCCTGAAAACTGGCCACCAAGTAATCTACTTCATCATCAGCCAACGCCAAGCCTAAGCTAACATTAGCCAACCGTAGTGTTTCGGCACCCCCATCTAACACGTCAACCACGCTAACCGGAGCCGGCTGTTCATGGGAAAACAAAGACTCAGCTTGAGCAAAATCAGTCAGGACAGCTTCCACCATGCGATCGCTGAGCAATTCACCCAATATCATTAACTGACTATCTGAGAAAGACGTATCCGTTTGGAGGTAATAGGCAACTCCACGCTCAACCCTCAGAACATTTTTTAAACCGCAGTTATGAACAATATCGGTCGCTTTACTAGACCACGGCGATATCGTGCCTGGGCGTGGAACCACCAACAACAGCACCCCACCTTTATCAACCTCCTGCTCTTTAGGCCCATACTGAAGAAGGGCTTCAAGGGTATTAAAGTCATCTGAGGTCAACGGCTCATTAAGGTCAGCAATGTGGATGTATCCAGCGCTTACCGAAGTCACTAAGGGCACTGCAGCTTGCAGTTTAGACAGTAATTTTTGTCGCCGAAACGCAGAGAGAGAAGATGCGCCAGAGAGAATCATCATTAATTTGGATCTCGAAATCATCACGGTTGGGAAGTTCGCATTCTAACGGAAAAATGAACCTTTTGGCAGATTGAATTTAGCAAGTAATGTACAATTATTGCCTACCTTTTATTATTTCTATCGCAACATAAGGTAATTCTTGGGGGCACAGACAGAAAAGTGATGCGTCAACGATCAAAAAAAGTCAGGAGAATACGTAACCGCTCAGTTCTGGTTGTACTTGCGCTAGCCATCATTTTTTATTTTTCCAGCAGCCAACAGATAACAGATCTAGAGAGAGTACAAAAGAAAGGTGAGCTGGTTATGCTTACTGTCCCCGGACCTACCACTTATTTTGAGGACGGAAGGGGTAGAAATGGCTTTGACTATTTAATCGCTAAAGCCTTTGCCGACAGCCTGGGCGTTAACTTGAGAATTCAATCAAAGCTGAGCCTGCGTAATTTGCTTGTCGCCGTGGGCGGACCTCAAGGTGACTTTGCGGCTGCAAATTTAGTCCCCACTGAAAAGCGCAGCCAATCCCTTATGTTCTCAGACCCCTATTTAGAGGTTACTCAGCAACTGCTTTATCGGCGGGGAACGCCAAAACCAAAATCATTGTCAGATATAGACGGTGAACTAGTGGTTGTGACTAGCTCATCCCACAGCGAACAACTTAAAAGGTTAAGCATAGATATCCCACAACTCAGCTGGCAAGAGCAGGATGAGATTGAAATGAGTGATCTGATCCGAATGGTCCATACTGGAGAGATCAACTATACCGTCGTGGATTCAATCGCCTATTTGGTGAACCGCCATATTTACCCGAATGCTGGTCTTGCTCTAGATATTTCAAAACCACAGATGGTCGCTTGGGCATTTCCCTCACATGAGGATGGGACGCTGCTTAATGCGGCCAATAAATTTCTGGCTGAGTATATATCGACTGGTAAAATGAAAACGTTGAAGGAGCAGCTCTTAGCTCAAAGTAATAATTTTTCTGTCGCCGACTCAAACCGTCTTGGAAAATTAGTCGCTAAGCGTCTGCCAGCCTATGAGCCTTTGTTTCGAGAAACTGCCGACAAGAATAATATTGACTGGCACTTGCTCGCAGCAGTGGCTTATCAGGAATCCCACTGGGACCCCAGAGCAAAATCACCCACCGGCGTTCGAGGCTTAATGATGCTCACATTGGATACCGCTAAGGAAATGGGCATTTCTAATCGACTTGACGGTGAGCAGAGTATTAAAGGTGGGGCTGCTTATCTCGCAAAATTACGAGCTCGACTGCCTGTTAGAATCACCGAGCCCGATCGTACCTTACTTGCCTTAGCTGCGTATAATGTAGGTTTTGGGCATCTAGAAGATGCACGCATTTTGACTCAGCGTGGAGGTAAAAACCCCGATTTATGGAGTGATGTCAGGCAATCTTTACCGTTACTCAGCAAAAAGAAATTCTATTCAACCCTAAAGCATGGTTATGCCAGGGGAGCTGAGCCTGTGCTCTACGTCGACAACATTCAATACTATAGAAATTACCTAGCCCTTCATTCTCTGCATTTGAAAAACCTTCCGCCAGAAAAAACAAACAATGTATCAAACCAGCCTGAATGGGAGTCCAGCAGCGTTCCGTCGATTTAATATTATGTTCATTAAATTACTTTCTTTTCTCGCGGAAAAAATCTCGCATAACCGCACCGCACTGATCAGCTAGAACACCTCCGTGCCACTCGATAACATGATTGTAATAATCACCATCCATTAACTGCAATTGGCTTTGCAACGCACCCGCCCTAGCTTCAGCAGCACCAAAAATAATTCGCTTGATACGGGCATGGACCATAGCGCCTACACACATAGTGCACGGCTCTATCGTCACATAGAGCTCACAACCCGTGAGTCTGTAGTTGTTCACAAGAGCGGCCGCATTACGGATAGCAATGATTTCAGCATGGGCTGTGGGGTCACCACAAGAAATAGGTTGGTTATAGCCCTCTCCGATAACCTCTCCATCTTTAACAACCACCGCACCCACCGGAACCTCACCAACATCAGCGGCCTGTTGAGCTAGTTCAAGCGCTCTAGCCATATAACTATTATCTGTGTTCAATCTAGCACTCACTTTCTGCGTATCGTTTAAAATCAAAATATAGAGATCTCTTAACACTATAATGCCAGTATCAACAGAAAAAATCCCTACCCATGATCCACTGTAAATGGTGGGCATAGGCTGAAATACTTCATAATTAGCAATCAATCACCGTAGATCAACTAAAAAGTTACCTTAAGAGGGTTCCTTGCCACAGTTAGGTCAGTTAACTCAATAGATTCAGATCAATATGTTGATGGTTCAATAGATTTAATTCACATGTCCTATCGCAGGTAGATAGGTTGTATGTTAACCTCCGCGCCACCACGCTGTTAAAGGCGAGGGTGTGTTACGCACTATTAACTTAAAAATCAACAAACCGTTGTTATCACTTTCTCTAGGGGAGAATTATGAAAACTATTAATATTTGGAAAATAAATACGATCGCAGCAGCAATCATTGCTGGTGGCATTACGCTACCAACAGTGGCAACTGCCGCCGACGCGACGCTAGAAGAGGTCGTTGTCATAGGTTCTCGCGGAGCACCTCGCTCTGTGGGAGATTNACCAGTACCTGTTGATGTAATCGACGCTGAAGAACTTGGTAAAGCAGGCAGCAATGACCTTCTTATGCAACTTCAAAGCGCTGTACCTTCACTTAATGTTCACTTACAGCCTATCAGTGATGCGGCTAGTATGATTCGTCCTGGCAATTTGCGCGGCTTATCTTCAGACAGCACCTTGATCATGGTTAACGGCAAGCGTCGTCACCGTGCATCAGTGATTGCCTTTCAAGGCGGTGGTGTTAATGATGGTTCTCAGGGTGCAGACATCTCAGTGATTCCAAGCATCGCTCTTAAGCGTGTTGAAGTTCTGCGTGATGGTGCTGCGGCACAGTATGGTTCTGACGCCGTTGCAGGTGTAATCAACTTTATCTTAGATGATTCATCTGAAGGTGGAAGCTTGACTATTAAGTCAGGTGAGTACAGCAAAGGTGATGGTGCAAGCACAGTTGTAGCTGGAAAAATTGGCATGTCATTAACTGATGCTGGATTTATGAACCTCAGCTTCCAAATGAAAGAGAATGATGCAACTTCTCGTAGCATGCAGCGTCCAGATGCTCAGGCTCTTATCGACGCGGGTAATACGTCTATAGCTAACCCAGTTCAAATCTGGGGTGCTCCGATCATCGATGATGACGTGACTTTCTTCTTTAACTCTGGTCTAGACCTTGGCAACGGAGCAAAAGCATACGCCTTCGGTAACTATTCTGAGCGCGACATCGATGGTGGCTTTTACTACCGTAATCCTGATGGCCGTGGCGGCGTATTCACTAAAGGTGATGGCACTCGTCTGATTGCTGACGTTACAGGCGATATGTCTGGTAACTGTCCAACAGCGCTTGCTCCTTCTGATTATGCAGGTCGTGATGCAGTCATAGCTGATCCTAATTGCTACATTCTTAACCAAGCGGCGCCTGGCGGCTATACGCCTCGCTTCACAGGTAATATCACTGACTCATCTTTCACAATGGGAAGAAGCGGCGAGATTTCCTCAGGACCAATGGCCGGTACTGGCTATGACGTTAGTGGTTCGGTTGGTCGTAACGAATCTTCATTTGGCTTGAACAACACCTTTAACCCATCTATGGGTCCTGACTCTCCACGTGACTTTAAGACTGGTAGCTACATCCAGTTAGCTAAGACCTTCAATTTGGATATGTCGAAGGAATACGGATCTATGAGCGTTGGTTACGGTGCTGAATGGCGCGAAACTACTTTCTCTGTAATTTCAGGTGAAGAGTCTTCTTGGAAAGCAGGAAAATATGCTACTCAAGGTTTCAATGTAGGTTCACACGGTTTCGCAGGTTTCTCACCTGATTCAGCCGGTGCGTTCTCTCGTCGTAACTATGCTATGTATGTTGATGTTGCAAACCAAGTCTCTGACAATCTATTAGTTCAGGGTGCGGTTCGTTACGAAGACTACACAAGCTTCGGTGACACTACTAACTATAAGTTAGCCTTTAACCTTCAGTTGACTGATAACGTTGCACTGCGTGGATCTCACAGTACTGGTTTCCGAGCTCCAACTCAGGGCCAGGCTAACGTAGTTAACACTCAAACTACTCTAGTAGACGGTCAATTGACTCAGGCGCAAACGCTACCTGGCTTTAAACTGGGCGCAGGTGATCTGCAGCCAGAAGAGTCTACAAGCTTTGCATTCGGTATTGTCGCTACTCTAGGTGAAGTTGAGTTGACGGCTGACTGGTTCAATATTGAAGTAGAAGACCGTATCGCTCTAACGAGTAATGCTGCACCTACTCCGGCTCAGCGAGCTGCTATGGGCGCTGCTGGTATTCCTAACCCAGAGTTGATCGGCGAAGTAAACTACTTCACTAATGACTTCAACACTGAAACTTCAGGACTAGACGTTGTAGCAACTTACAGCACTAACCTTATGGGCGGTTCAACTGACTTCAGCGCAGCGTATAACTACACTGACACTGAAGTTTCTGATCAAGGTTCTGTCACTAGCGATAGCAAAGTGAAGCGTTTAGAAGAAGGTTTGCCGAATCATCGTGCAACTTTCACTATGAACCAGAACTGGGAAGATCTGAGCGCATTTGTTCGTGCTAACTACTTTGGTGAGTACTATGCAGTACACGCTGACTGGTTTGGTAATGACGCTGATGCGGCTATGACAGTTGACGTAGAAGTGACTTACAACCTCAGTGACAACTTCAACGTTTCTGTTGGTGCTCAGAACATCTTTGATCAAAAAGCAGAGCGCATTGAAGGCTCAGCTGGCGCGGTAGAAGCAGGCGTACCAGGTAACGTACTTGGCGCAATCTACTACGAGACTTCGCCAATGGGTATCGAAGGTGCTTACTGGTACATGAAGGCAGGATACAACTTCTAATTGATTCGTAATGAGTTTTTAGAAGTTTAAGTCAGGCCTCAGGGTCTAACTTAAAGTCCACTAAAAGGGGTGCCAATTGGCATCCCTTTTTTTGTCCGTAATACTTCACCAAAAAGGATTGACAGAAAAACTCAATCCTATACCCTATGGGGGTATGAGAGCCCTAATTATTATTCTATGCGCGCTATTGTCTTCAGCCTCTTTTTCAAGGCCCATTTCCTATGTCGGTGGGCATACGCTAATGGCCAACTCCAACTCTCTGACAGACAATATCTACTGGCACTACACACCAAACATTAACTACTCTGTAGGTCTGGACTACCAGAAAGATAAAGTTAGTAACGAATACTTTCCATCAGCACGGTTCACCTACCTCATAAACCGTAAAAATGCCGCACAATCCCAGCGTAATCTCTATCTGAAGACGGGCGTTGGTCTAAATAATAGTAACAACCATTTTTATTCGCTGGCGGGCGATTGGGAGACAAGACGGCTATTTACTAGCTTCTCTATTAAGCAATCTTCGGGGGTCGGGTACGACATGTTCGAACAGTCAGTCAAAGTTGGCGTAGCGCCCTATCTGGGTGCCTATGGTGACTTCCATACGTGGCTGATGGTCGAAACAAAGAAGAACGATTTAGACAATGAACGAATTACGTACCCAGTACTTAGATTCTTTAAAGGCGGGGCAGCGTTTGAAATAAGCTATCACAAAAAAACAGATTGGGACATCCATTTGATGTACCGGTTCTAATCATTAACCAAGAGATGAGACAATTATGGAAAAATTATTATTACTAGGCTTACTACTGACCTCTTCATTCCTTCACGCTGAGCCCCACGAAATGGGAAACATGCTTTCCCATGAGGGACATCTGCACGAAGCCATGGTCGACGGCAAAGAGCTCGTTGTGGACCCCAAGCGTTTTGATCTATTTGTAGAGGGTCTGAAGAATAACCAAATTGCTTTAGTCAGCGTTCAAGGGATGGTCTGTGATTTCTGTGCGCGAGGAATAGCAAAGACGTTTGGCAAAGATAAATCTGTCACCAAAGTCGACGTCGATCTAGCCTCAGGTAAAGTCCTGCTGGCCTATCCAGCAGCGTTTGAGATTAGCCTAGAAGATATCGAGAAGAAAATTCTCAATAACGGGCTTAACACCACTGATATTCAAATTATGAGTAATTAAGGTGGAGGACAAAACTACCAACTTCTTCTCTTTATTCGCCTCGACCTCAACCTTGATTTGCTGTGCCTTGCCTGCATTATTCGTAAGCCTGGGTGCAGGTGCAAGCTTTGCCAGCCTAGTAAGTACCTTCCCTTTCTTGGTGACCCTGTCGCAGTACAAGATACCGATCAGTGTGTCTGCATTGCTGATGATCGTCATCGCAGGAATCATTAACTACCGAACGGCTAGATTACCCTGCCCCATAGATCCGGAGCTAGGTAAAGTTTGTATGGAAACCCGTCGACAATCTCAAAGACTCTACTTCGTATCGACAGGTATTTTTATTTTTGCGAGTTTTTTCACCTATGTAGTCCCACTGATAATCTAAGATAAGGTTCTATTATGAAATCATCGTGCCATAGGCCACTTATACCTAATTTGAACCGCATTAGCGGTCAAATTAAAGGCGTCGCCAAAATGGTCGACGAGGGACAATATTGCGTCGATATACTCGACCAACTGAGGGCTGCAAAGTCGGCCATAACGACGGTAGAAAACAAAATTCTCGAAAAACATATTCAAGAATGTGTCACCGTTTCACTTCAGTCTCAAGAAGATGTCAATACTAAGATCCAAGAATTAATGCATATACTCAAACGTAAATAAAAAAGCGTACTGCCCTTGAGCTTGCGTCTGGCTTGATGGCCTTTAATGAGTAGTCTGCAACTGTGACTGATGTTCAAAGGCAAAACTCAACGAAAAGACACTAACGACACTTGCTATAACAATTAACTTCTGGATCGATGCCTGCCTAACCATTTCTTCGGCACTATCGAAGGGGTTTCCACCCATGATCTGATAAACCACATAAGCGACAACACAAACCAAATAGACACCAGTCACCAAAGCAAAACGATTTGCGACCGAACTGCGTAATAACACAATGAAATAGAGCAGAGATGCGGGAATGAGAAACCTAAACGCATTTATTGCAAAAAAAACATGCAAATCAAGATACAAATCATAGGGTGTTAACCCAACTCCAGCAAAAAAAACCGTACCCAAGAAAAATAATGCAGAACCCGCTAGAGCCAAGCGATAATTGACTCCATCTTCTCTAAACAATGCAGGTACATACAAAAATCCGATCCCAACTGCTGCGAAAAGAAACATGCCTACATTAAAAAAGAACGACGCAATAAAATTAACGTCTCCAGAATGAGATTGGTAGCCACCCAGATCGCTTAAAAAATTATGAGTAAAAGAATAGCCAACTTGGTTGACGTCATGAATATTACCTCCAGGATAACTATAAATACCGACGCATACTGCAATAATGAAAAAGCTCGGCACAAAACGAAGAACACTTACCGTCCAAAAATGACTCATCCAATCCACTCCCTGTTCAATCATCTAAGCGTACCAGAGGAATCCACAGTAATCAGCAAGGTCACTTGCTTTTTTTACGTAAATGATAATAATAACCGTTCTCATATAGTTTTTGACAGGATGTTGTAATGCCCCAACGACCAGCCCCTCTAAATACTGCGCTTGGCACAGTGTTTGCGCTTTTGACTTTCTTTATCGCTCCGACTTTTTCGTACGGCGATGAACTGAACATTTACTCTGCGCGCCAAGAGTCGTTAATCAAACCTTTACTTGATCGCTTTACCGTTCTCACCGGTACTAAGATAAATTTGGTGACTGGCAAGGGTGATGCACTGCTGACTCGACTAAGAAGTGAAGGATTAAACTCACCAGCAGATGTATTACTAACCGTAGATGCAGGCCGTCTTTATAGAGCTCAACAAGCAGGCGTTTTGCAGCCGATTTCCTCACAGGGCCTTAACGAAGCTATACCCCAGCATCTTAGAAGCCCTGAGAACCGATGGTATGGCTTAAGTATTCGTGCACGCGTCATTATTTATGCGTCGGAGCGGATTGATCCTTCTGAATTAAGCACCTATGAGGCTCTATCAGCCCCCGCATGGAAGGGCAAAATATGTATTCGCTCATCAAACAACATCTATAACCAATCTTTAGTGGCAGGCATAATCGCCTCTCAGGGTATGGAAAAAACAGAGGCATGGCTAAATGGTTTTGTCGAGAATTTTGCTCGTCCCCCTGCAGGTGGTGACCGAGATCAAATCAAGGCCGTTGCTGCAGGACAATGCGATGTAGCCATTGTTAACAGCTACTACCTCGGCGGAATGATCAACTCTGATGATAAAAGACAGCAGGAGGCCGCCTCAAAAGTGCATTTATTTTGGCCAAACCAAAATGATCGTGGCGCTCATATCAATATATCGGGTGCAGGTATCACGCAATCAGCAAAAAATGTAGGATCAGCTAAACGGCTACTAGCTTTTTTGGCTAATGATGAAAGTCAACAATGGTACGGTGAAACGAATAATGAGTTTCCAGTGCGGCCTGAAGTAGATGTCAGTAAAACATTAAGTGCCTGGGGTCCTTTTAAAGCTGATCAGCTAAATGTGGGTGAGTTAGGTCGATATAATGCTGACGCTATTATGGCAATGGATCGTGCTGGTTGGAAATAAAGTCCGCAATTTCAGGCTTTAAATTCGCCAACCCATATTCAGGGAGAAGTTGGCGTTTAGGCTTGTTAATCGTGACGGTTATTGTTGCAATACCGGTCTTGGTTATTATTGCTAGCCTTATCCAACCGTTCTCAAGCGCATGGCGACACCTCGCTGATACTGTACTAATTGATTACATTAGTAACTCTTTGCTCCTTATGGTTGGAGTAGGCTTTGGCACTCTAATTTTAGGCGTTAGCGCCGCCTGGTTGACGGCAATGTGTGATTTTCCAGGGCGTAAAATATTATCCTGGGCCTTTCTATTGCCTATGGCGATGCCCGCCTACATTATTGCCTATACCTACACTGGTATATTAGATTTTGCTGGGCCTGTTCAAAGCACCCTTAGAGCAACATTTGGTTGGGGCTACGGTGACTACTACTTCCCTCAGATTCGCTCTATCGGCGGTGCTATCTGCATGCTCTCTTTGGTGCTTTACCCCTATGTTTATATGTTGGTTCGAATCGCCTTCTTAGAACAGTCTACCGCGGTACTAGAAGCCAGTCGCAATCTCGGCAAAAAGCCTTGGCAGACGCTTTTCTCAGTAGCGCTCCCCATGTCTCGGCCGGCGATAGTAGCGGGCGTTAGCCTCGCTTTAATGGAGACGCTAGCCGATTATGGTACTGTGGCATATTTTGGCGTTAGCGCCTTTACAACGGGCATCTTTCGCACTTGGTATGGGTTAGGTGAATTAACCACTGCAGCACAGCTATGTGCCTTTTTGTTACTATTTGTATTTGCTCTTATCATGGCAGAACGCTGGTCTAGACAGCGTTTGCGCTTCCACCATAATTCTGCGAACAAAAAATTAGTGCGTATGCAACTTAATGGATGGCATGCCTATATTGCATGGTTAATCGGATGCTTGATAGTAGGTCTAGGTTTTGTAATACCCGCTACTCAACTCCTGATATGGGCGTCTAGTCGCTGGCAAGAGAACCTCAATGGTGCATTTTTAAGCTTACTCCTTAATAGTTTCTCTCTCGCCGCTATTGCTGCAATCTGTTGCGTGGTAGTGGCGACATTTTTGGCCTACACCAAACGAGTTTTTAATTCGCGTTTAGAGCTTGGCGCAGTAGGTGTTGCCAGCCTTGGTTACGCTGTGCCTGGCACTGTCATCGCGGTGGGCGTGCTAATCCCTGTGGCATGGTTGGACAATAAAATAGATTTTTTAAGTAGAACTTGGTTTGATATCCCAACTGGACTGCTACTAAGCGGAACAATTGGTATCCTCGTATTCGCCTACGTCGTTCGATTTCTTTCTGTCTCTTTAAATACTGTAGAATCCGGGTTGAGCGCCATAAAGCCGAGCATAGATGAGTCAGCACGCTCTCTTGGATCTGGGCCTGGGCAAGTACTCAAACGGGTGCACCTCCCTATTCTGCGAAGCAGTTTATTAACTGCCGCGCTACTAGTATTTGTCGACGTTTTGAAGGAACTGCCAACTACGCTTATTCTTAGGCCGTTTAATTTCAACACTCTAGCAGTTCGCACATATGAGTTAGCGTCTGATGAGCGACTGGTTGATGCGGCTCTGCCAGCACTCGCGATTATTGTCATTGGTCTCTTACCTGTGCTATTAATTACAAAAAGTATTCTTAATGAACGAGCAAGTCATGAATGATCAACTTGTTATAAATGAGGTTACCGTTGCCTATGGCAATGTAACTGCGATATCAAAGGCCTCCTTCTCTCTTGCCGAGGGTGAAATAGGTTGCCTATTAGGGCCTTCAGGGTGCGGTAAAACGACACTCCTGAGAGCAATTGCAGGGTTTGAGCCTATCACTGAAGGCAATGTAAGCCTGCACGGACAGTCTATTAGCACCGCCAAATATACCCAGGCTCCGGAAGATCGCGCGGTGGGCATGGTATTTCAAGATTTTGCGCTTTTCCCGCACCTTAGCGTCACCAAAAATATTGGCTTTGGGTTAATTAAGATGCCCACTAAGCAACGAAATAAACGTATTAACGAGATGTTAGAGCTGGTGAGCTTGGGTACTTGTGCAGAGAAATTTCCTCATGAATTATCAGGCGGTCAACAACAACGTGTTGCTCTGGCTCGCGCTCTAGCTCCCAGCCCGCAAATCCTCTTGCTCGATGAACCCTTTTCAAACCTAGACGCCGAATTGAGAACTCAACTGGCTGCTGAAGTACGTACCCTGCTTAAGGCAAATAAGGTGACCGCGCTCATGGTTACCCATGATCAGGATGAGGCCTTTGCCATGGCCGACAAAATCGCGCTATTAAATGGAGGGCAAATTGTTCAGACCGATGCACCCTATCAGCTGTACCACAACCCCTCGAGTTTGTTTGCTGCTGACTTTATCGGCAAAGGATCAGTCATCAATGTAGGCATTGATGCCGCAGGTCTACTAGGCAACAACTTAGGAAGCCTCTCAATCCAGACATTGCCAAAAGGTTTCGGCAACACGGTTAAATTATTAGTTCGCCCTGATGATGTGACCTACGATAAAACGTCAGATACCCGATTACCCATTGTCTCCAAAGCCTTTCTGGGACCCAACTATCTCTATGAGCTAGCATTGGCTGATGGTCAGTGTGTCCCCTGCCTGACCCAAAGNCATATCGACATCCCCATTGGCGACACTTTGCCCGTGCGTTTTGACTTACGCCACGTCGTTATTTTTAACGGAGAGTAACAAACACTATAAGACTTTTATGCCCTCGGTGCGGTGACTATAATCACCTGAAACGCAGATTCTTGGGCGACAACTCAGTGGTAGATTTAACCCCCATCAGTCGCATATCCCGGTCAATTTCAATACGCATCAAGTCTAGTGCTCGCTCGACACCGGGCTGGCCAGCTGCGGCAAGGGCATATAAATAGAAACGCCCGCCTCCAACTGCTTTAGCGCCTAAAGACAGCGCTTTAAGAACATGACTGCCGCGCTGGATGCCACTGTCCATCACTACGTCAATTTTATCGCCCACTGCATTAACNATTTCAGCAAGCTGATCAAATGGCGATCGACTGCCATCGAGTTGGCGGCCACCATGATTTGATATCACAATACCCGTGCATCCTATGTCGACTGCCCGCTTGGCATCCTCAACACTCATGATACCCTTCAGGCAGAATTGGCCATCCCAGAGTTTGACCATCTCAGCAACGTCNTCCCAATTCATAGATGGGTCGAGCATTTCATTAAGATATTGACCCACGGACACCGTCCCACCGGTCATATCAACGAAGTCTTCAATTTGCGGTAATGAAAATTTAGCATGGGTCAGATAGTTGATCGCCCACCTTGGTTTAATAGCAAATTGGTAGGCGCCGGCTAAAGTAAGGTTCAGCGGCATTGAGAAACCAGTCCTTAGGTCTCTCTCTCGATTACCCGCAGTGATGGTATCAACGGTCAGCATCATCACATCAACACCTGAGGCTTTGGCAGTCTCCAACATCGCCTGATTTAATCCACGATCTTTATGAAAATAAAACTGGTAAAACTGAGGACTAGTATGCTTTTTGCGCAGCTCTCGTAAGCCCACCGTGCCCATAGAGGAGACACCAAACATAGTGCCAAATTTGTCGGCTGCCGCGGCTACTGCATGTTCGCCCTGATGATGAAACAGTCTTTGCAACGCAGTGGGTGAACAATAGATAGGCATATCAAGTTTCTGTCCCATCACCGTCACTGACATGTCGACAGTTTCAACACCGCGCAGTACGTTAGGCACCAAGTCACAATCATCGAAACTTGCGCTATTCCTGCCGTGAGTTATTTCATCGTCAGCCGCGCCATCAATATAATCAAAAATAGGCCCTGGCAAACGCTTGCGCGCTAGAGATCGAAAATCATGGAAGTTATGACACTGTTTTAAACCCACATAGGTTCTCCTAATTATAGGGAGCTTAAGACTCCTATTCAGCGTGCGTATTACGTTCAACTAACAGCTGCACACTAGAACCACCTCACCATAATATAGATAACGAAGTAGAACCAGTATAAGTGTGCCCATTATTTTGCTTGGGATACTAACAGATCTACAAGACCCTAGATTCTCAAACAATACATACGAATAGTATGAAAGGGTCTGTACACTTCGCTCCCAATATTTATCTAAAAGACTATAGATTTTCTTGTTGCGGTGACTCAACTAACTAGCTGGGCTATGATGGCTGGCTTATCAAAAGAACAAAACCTTACGCGTAAAATAAAAAAACATAGGAACCCTTATCAAGGCCAATAACAATTTATTGAGGCGACACATAATGAAAAGGAAGACATTTTATCTAGCCCTAACCTTACTTATTGTTAGCGTTACTCAGGGTTGCGAAAACAACACCAATCGCACTGAATCAAGTGCGTCCGTGCAGCATGTTAAAGCGCCACGGACAATGGCTGCGATTGCCATATCTGACAGCTACGGCGCACAGGTCAGCCAGGATATTCTTAATGCCGGTGGCAATGCAGTTGATGCAGCAGTGGCGGCGGGCTTTACATTGGCTGTCACCTTTATTGATGCCGGCAATATTGGTGGTGGTGGCTTTATGACCATTAAGATGGGTGATGAAATTGCGTTTCTTGATTATCGCGAAAAAGCGCCCTTAGCTGCACACAAAAATATGTACTTGGACACTGAGGGCAATGTGATTGACAATATTACTTTGATCGGCGCTCAAGCTGTTGGTGTGCCGGGCACTGTCGCTGGATTTCGGGAAGCTCATAAAAAGTTTGGTAAATTGCCATGGAAAGATCTGATCAATCCAGCTATAAAATTGGCTAGAGACGGTTTTATGCCGGCTCCAGCTCTAGTCGATAATGTTCATCGTTTGAAAGGCCAGTTTGTTGGCAAAACTAACTTTAATGCCTATTTTGAATCGATGAAAGTCGGCCGTTTATTTAAACAACCAGAGCTAGCGAAGACCTTAGGCCGTATAGCGGAAAGTGGCGCGGACGATTTTTACCGAGGTGAGACAGCGGCGCTTATAGTAAAAGAGATGCAGGCAAGTAATGGCCTGATCACAGCGGAAGACTTAGAAGGTTATAGGGCAGTTTGGCGTGAACCGGTGCGTGCGAAATGGCGCGAGTATGAAGTCATCTCTGCCCCGCCGCCTAGTTCAGGCGGCTTTGCCATTGTGCAGTTGTTAAAAATGAAAGACTACTTAGATGATTCCTTTCAGGGCGTCGATCACAACTCTGCACAGTACATTCACCTAGTAGCCGAAATGGAAAAAAGGGTTTTCGCCGATCGTGCTGAGTATTTAGGAGATCCTGACTTTTTTGATGTGGATATCAATACATTAATCAGCAATGATTATGTCTCCAAGCGTGCAGCCGAGATTAATCCGACAGCAATATCACCCTTAACCAGTATTAACCCCGGGCTAGAATCGCCCAATACCACCCATTATTCCATCGTGGACCAGTGGGGCAATGCGGTGTCTAATACTTATACCATCAACTGGGATTATGGCAGTGGCGTGGTCGTAGGAGGCGCAGGCTTTTTACTCAACAATGAAATGGACGATTTCAGTGCCAAGCCAGGCGTCCCGAATATCTACGGTGTCGTGGGTAACGTAGCCAATGAGATTCAGCCTAGTAAGCGTATGCTCTCATCTATGTCACCGACCATTTTACTTAAAGATGGTGAAGTAGAAATGGTACTAGGCACACCCGGCGGATCAACTATCTTCACCACTGTTTTTCAAGTCATTATCAATATTTTAGACTTTGACATGACTCCTAGTGAAGCGATTGGAGTGACACGGTTTCACCACCAGTTGGTGCCTATAGATCTTATTACCTACAGCGGTTACACCATTGGCCGGCCGTTGCCAGAACAGACAATTAAAGACCTTTCCAATAAGGGCTATCGGTCAGAGCCTCACGCTTTTGAGTACGGTGATGTTCAGATAATTNTGAAAGACGGCGACTCTTGGATTGCTGCTTCAGACCCTCGTGATCGCGGCGAATCAAGGGTTTTNGACGTAATCTCAAAAACCCTTGACCACTAGCGCAAGTAACTCTTACCTATAGAGTTACTTGCAGTTTAATGCCTATATTTCTCCCCGGTAATGGAACTTCGTCCTTCACGAAAGACGAGTGGTTTCTAGCCACTTCATCGAGCAAGTTTTTAGCAAACAACGACACTGTTGCAGTCTGCTTTTTACCGAAGCTGAATGTTTTTACTGCATTGAAATCCAGCATGCTAAAGCCACTGGTAATGGTTTCATTTATGCCAATATCATCTTGATTTTGAACATCTTTGAGATCCAGTTTTAATTCGAGATTATCTTCAGAATAGGCGATCGAATAAATGTTTCTTGAAGGAGTTATTCGTGGGATATTTCGCTTATCACTGAATTCCCCCAAGACTGAGTCTCGTCCAAACGACAGCGATAAATCACCCCGTTTTAACGTGAGGGTGGTGCCAAATTCAAATTCATAGCCAAAAAATTCAGCATCTTTCTGTAAATGCTTGGCAAGAATAAGGCCTTCGTCGTGATGCTCTTCATCATGATCAGTATGCTCCTCTTCGGTTTCATCAAGGAGATAAATGTAATTATCAACATCGTTTTTGAACACGGTGAAGACACCAAAAAAACCGTTTTTATCATAGTTTAATGTTAGATCCACATTTTTAGATCGCTCAGACTTTAGACCGCTATTACCCACTTCAAAGCGACCGGAAGCAAGATGGGGGCCGTTCATGAAAAGTTCCACTGCAGAAGGCGCTCTTTCAACAATTGCTGAACTTAAATTAAGGCTAACATTATCATCGACATCAAACCCCAGGCTCATCGCAAAACTTGTATTATCAATATTTCTATCGAAATACTCTGCATCTTCGAGCTCGTCTTNATGAACTTCCTGATGGTTTTCACTGTGCCTTACAGACCCTTTTCTACGTATCCGATCATGCCTAATACCGACGTCCAGATGAACTAAATCCAATTCTTTACTCACGAAATAACCCAAGGTCATCTCTTCACTGGTTGTGGGGTTCATGAATGCTTCTTCACCAATAATTGAGATATCTTCCTCTACAAAATTAACCGACACTTTTTGTAAAAGTGAACCATTGGTNANATCAAAGATCNCCCCGTACTCTTTGGCATCATTGGTAAACAGCGTTGGGCCCTCCTCATGAANCTCATCGCCATGTTCTTCAACCTCGTCGTTATGCTCCCCCTCACCTTCGGCGTGTTGCTCGGTTAATGAGTAATCGGTGTCTCTGAGATAATAATTGACCTTTTTTAGCCAAGAGCTGTTTACCGCATAGGACCCTTCTACGTTCAGCACCTCTGAATCAGTCGTAGAGAAAACTCTCTCTCCTTCGTGTTCCTCTTCTTCTTGTTCCTCCCCATGAAAGGGGATACCATAAAGACTTTCGACGCGATTAATTGAAACACCGAAATAGCCCCAGTCTCCNGCTTTGGAAATACCNAGTCTTGTCGCTGTAGATTCATAANCTGAATTAGCTAAATAACCCGGTTGTTCCTCGTCAGCATGACCTTCATCTTCTTCATGATCGTCATGCTCATCTTCAAAGTGNAGCATCGTTCCATTGGGTATATCAAAATCGCCAAACTGAGAGTCCTTATAAGCAAAGCTAAGATTCAACCCGCCTATGGCATTTTGGTAAGAGACATTGTGGCTGTCCCCATCATTTACAGACTGAGCCTCTAGCCCCACCTTTAGTTCTGATGTCGAAAAGTCTTTCCTGGCGATCGTATTGTCTACAACNTTAATAATGCCGCCGATGGTNCCATTAGAATAAAGTAATGANGACGGCCCTCTAACAACTTCAATTTGCTGTATGTTGTTCAAATCAACATCGTTAATATGGTCGGCACCAAGGCCAGAAACATCTCTAACGACCATACCATTACTTAATATTTTGACACGGTTGCCTGACATTCCTCGAATAATAGGCTGCCCGACGCCTGCACCATAATCGGTGGAAGAAACACCCAGAAGATTATCTAAAGATTCTCCTAAACTTTGAGATGCATTGGTTGAAATATCTTCACCACTGACGACATGGAGTGGGTTTTCAATATCGCTTAATGTTTGATCTACCAAAGATGATGTAACGATCACTTCTTCTAATACATTTGAAACTGTATTACTACTGCATAGGGCACTCAACACAAGTGCTGCACAAATACGCTGGTTCATAGAACCTCCTGGAAAAATTTAAATTTAATGTGTAATAAATAAAATCAAACTTAAACTTTAGGCGGTGCTCGAGAGAGATAGAGAGAGAATCTTGAACGTAAGGGCCCTGAAACAGGCTCTTGGGAAAATAGGTCAATAACAAAACTGGCTGCAAGTACATCACTGGCAGAAGAAACTAGGGTGCCTTTGAATACATGGCAACTATCACACTCTAATTGTGCACCAAAGTTTTGGCCAAAAGTATGCGTCGAGTCGTGGACTAGATTATTAGNCACGAAAAACACTGCCATGAGCAGCAGTAGCGCAGAATNCTTTTTAATCCTAATCACTGACAAGACTACAACCTTTCAATTCACCGATAATCTTAAACGGAATACAAGTGGCCACTATAGATCACTTTTATATAATTGCAATGCACAGAACATGACAGCCTTCACAATAATTACCCTTAATTAACGACAGTGTTTAGACGTAAAGTCCTCCGCACAGCTGAAAATCAATCGTTTGCGTTGTGGATCCATATTTTCCAGGGTTTTGCGCATAAACGACAAGCGTGGGTTATTTTTCAATACACCCATATGACGGCTTACAAACCGCCAGTGAGGCCTTATACTAACCGAAAATGAATAGCATAAATACCTTACCTGCTGAAGAAGGGAATTAGCATTAGCTACTAGTATTAAAATTTCTAAAGTGGAAGTAATTAACGCCGTCTCCCTTATTGGCGTTATCAATCATAGTGCCAGCCAGTAAGTTAGCGTCAATACTACGATACTGACTTAAGCCCCCAATTAGCAGAGGGTCAACGAATTTTGAAAAGAGCTGGCCCGCTTTCTCTGCACTTCTTTTCTCTTTCCTATGGCCAATCAATAATCCAGGACGATAAATGTTGATGTTTGAGAAACCCAGTAACTTTATCGCCTCTTCTAATTGCCCCTTCGTCCGTAAATAAAAGTTCTTCGCGCTCGCGTTCGCGCCCACCGAAGAGACCAGGCTTAACCCTGTCGCACCGGCTTCTATAGCTTTTTTGGCCACCGCAAAAGAATACTCAAAATCGACCGTTCTGAAGGCATCACGGCTACCCGCAGTCTTAATGGTGGTGCCCAAACAAAGGTAGAGATGCTGGCAGCCTGGCAACTCACCGTTAATCAAAAAGTCTTTGAAATTAATTTCCAGCATTCCAGAATTCGCCGGTAGATCTTCAATCTGTCGCCTTACTAATGCGATTGGCCTATCTCCACGAGCCGCTAATTGGCTGAGAATACTATTTCCCACCAACCCTGTAGCACCTGCAATAATAGAATATGTCATTTAATTCTCCTAGCCTGACCAGTTTGGTGGAGCCTCAACACGAAAATAAGCTGTTAGTTAGGCGTATAAATGTATTCATCCCCTTCAACAAAGTCTTCCGCTAAGGTCTTGTCGATCATGATAGGCATTTGCGTTGTGGGTAAATAAAGTGGGCCGTCAGATTCTCTCTGATGCTCGGCCAGTAAATCCTTAAGCTGTTTGACAATGTCAGGTCGACTGGCCGCTAAATTGTGTTGCTCAGTCGGATCTTCCGCAAGATCATAGAGCCACTGTTGCGGTCCGTCCGTCGGACGGTCATTAACCTGTAATTTCCAGTCGCCATGACGCACCACCTGATAGTGTCCGTTTTGCCAAAACAAATTTTCACGAGTCCAGTTGGCAGTATCTTGCTTAATCGCCAAAGGTAGTACATCAAGTCCATCTATAATAACACCTGTGGGTTGACTGGCGCCCGCAGCCGCGACGATCGTGGGCATCACATCAATATGGGCTACAGGGGTTTCAACCACCGTACCCCCAGCAATCTTACTCGGCCATTTGATCATCATAGGGACGCGCAGCCCGCCTTCAAACATGGTGATCTTCCAACCCCGAAAAGGTTGATTGACCTCAGGAATACCAATGTAGCCGGCACCACCGTTGTCACTGGTAAAGATAACTACTGTGTTGTCCGACAGGCCCTCCTCTTCTAGCGTCTCCAAAATACGCCCCACACTTCGATCAATCGCTCTAACCATCCCTGCATATACACGCTTCCGGTGCGGCTTTATATCACCCACCGCCTCATAATCTTCGCGGGTAGCCTGCAGAGGCGTGTGCGGACCCCAGTGGGCCAAATAGAGGAAAAAAGGTCTATTTTTATTGGCTTTGATGACGTTAACTGATTCATCTGTCCAATAGTCCGTTAAGTAACCCTTGGGTTTGAATCTGTCGGCATCACCTGAATTGAACGAATTAGCATAGATCATTGCTGCCCAAAGGAAAGGATCAATAGGGTCAAAAGATAATTTTGCATTGACAACATTAGGGTCATCCTCCGGAAGATACAACCCACTGGCCATTAATAAACTGTCGTCAAAGCCCTGTTGGTGTGGTGCCATGCCATTGGCACGGCCTAAGTGCCATTTACCCACATGTGCCGTGTAATAACCGCTCGTCTTAAGTATTTCGGCGACCGTTACCTCTTCAGCCGGCAGGCCTTTAAGCTCATAGACTGGGTGCGTGGCTTCCAAGGCTTCATCATAAAAACCAGGTGGAAGATTGTTGTCCATTTGTTGAGATATGCTGTTAACCATTTTCCCCATACCTGCCGGTGTGGGGGTAAATTCAAACCCGGTGCGGGTGGGATATCGGCCGGTCATCATCATCGCACGGGAGGGCGCACAAGTGCTGGCACCGGAGTATGACTGGGTAAATACAGCCCCCCCTGCCGCCAACTGATCAATGTTTGGCGTTTCAATGAGGCCGCCGCCGAATGTCGATATGTCGTTGTAACCTAAGTCATCAGCAACAATAAGAATAATGTTGGGTGGGCGGTCGCCTTTCGCACTAGCGGTAACTGCAGGGCCCTGTTGCCAGGGGACTTCTCTTGCTGGCCCGACATCAATATTTGCGAACCGGTATTTAATGACACCAAGTAAAATATCTGTGCGCTTAACCCAAGCCACGGAGCCTAAAACTATCGCTATTACTAATAGTGCGAGTAAGGTTTTTTTCATTTCGCTACCCCGAACAACATCGACATCAAATAAATTATGAATATTACCTCGTCAAAATTATCCACTTAATTTTGGATTGGGTAATACTACTTTAGGGTAACCTTTGCATATTGGCAGTACTTATGTCAATTTTATGCTGGCTCTTTTTGATCGCAACTAAACGTAACCTAGTTCATTGTTGAGCAGTCCGCAGAATGCTACTATAAAATCTCGCAAGAAATCCAGAGCTCGGTGAGCATAGAGAACCAATTGGAGTCTGTTTCATGATAATAATGTTCGACAAGCTGCTACAAAATATTACGCTGAGTATTCTTATCCTACTCTCAAGCAGCTATGGTTTAGCGTTGGAGTCGATAGATAATGCGCCCATTGTCCAGCCTGGCGCTCCAGGCCAGCCTACACGAGATCTTGACGCTAAAACTGCTGTAGCGATTGCAAACTCATCTTATAGCAATGCTGACGTGCAATTCATGCAAGGAATGATGGTGCATCATTATCAAGCACTATTGATGTCTCGTTTTGCTCCTCAAAGAACTAATAACCAAGCTATTCTCGATTTAGCAGGTCGTATTGATGTCTCCCAAGACGATGAGATTAGTTTTATGCGAGACTGGCTAACCGAACGGATAGAATCAGTGCCCGATATCACTAGTGCGCATGCGAAGCACATGAGTCACATGATGGAGGGGATGGCCTCAGAAGAACAGATGGCTCAGCTAGGGGGATCAAAAAGTACAGGCTTCGACGAACTCTTTTTAACTCTTATGATCAAGCACCATGACGGCGCAATAGAAATGGTTAAGGATCTTAGAGAGCAATCTGGGTCAGCTTATGATCCACAGCTAAATGAGTTTGCATCTGACGTTACCAATGATCAGACGGTAGAAATCGAGCGCATGAATGGTCTTCTTATAGGACTTTCCAGCGATCCGCGAGCGGGACTTTCTGCAGGGCTCTTTGATGCCGAAGAAGCCATCATGAATATGCAATTGTTTGCGGCCCAACGTAAACCTCCGGGATTTTTTGACCCTGCTAACCCTTCAGCTCGAGGCAACGATGGACCAAAAAAAGCAACAGAATTGGGAGGTGGCGAAGTAAAAGAGGAAGACGAAAAGCGCAAACCAGTTGAAGATGCCGCCGATGACCGGCGTTATCCGATGCTCAGTTTTTCTAATACAGACATGGCTTTTCGTGATGACCTGCTAGTTACCGGCAGCTATCATGGCTTTAATATGTACCAAATCGATGACACAGGTCTACCAATCCTAACAGCATCCGTGGTGTGCCCAGGCGGTCAAGGTGATGTATCAATCGTCGGAGACTTGCTGATTATGTCGGTCGAACAGACGCGAGGCCGTCTTGATTGTGGCCTACAAGGTGTGAGTGAGGATATCAGTGCAGAGCGTTTCCGCGGCATACGCATATTTGATATCTCTGATTTAACTCGGCCCCTACAAGTCGGAGCCGTGCAGACCTGTCGTGGCTCTCACACCCATTCAGTGGTTTCCGGTCCCTCAGCAGATGGCAAAATATTGGTCTATAACTCAGGAACCTCAAGCGTGCGCAAGGAAGAGGAGCTAGAGAATTGTATCGACGGCACTCCGGGAGATGACCGCACCGCCCTTTTTCGCATCGATGTTATTGAAATACCGATTGATGATCCTTCTAAATCACGCATTATAGATAGTCCCACAGTATTTTCCGATACAAAAAGCGGTGTTCTGGCAGGACTATGGCGCGGTGGAGATCATGGCGATGATACTCAAGAAACCCATCGCACAGATCAATGTCACGACATAACGGTATTCCCAACAGCTAAATTAGCTGCGGGTGCATGCTCAGGTAATGGCATACTGTTTGATATTAGTGACCCTCGAAAGCCGACAAGAATTGATGTCGTAACCGACGCTGGTTTTGCCTATTGGCACTCAGCCACCTTTAATAATGAAGGTACTAAGATTCTGTTCACTGATGAATGGGGTGGCGGCCGTCGATCACGTTGTCGCGCGTGGGATCCTATGAACTGGGGCGCCGATGCCATTTATGACATTGTTGACCAACAGCTTAAATTCCAAGCCCACTATAAAATGCCAGCACCTCAATCAGAAACCGAAAACTGCGTCGCTCATAACGGTGCAATTATTCCCGTGCCTGGCCGAGATATCTTTGTGCAGGCTTGGTATCAAGGTGGGATTTCCGTCGTCGACTTCACTGACTCCTCTAGTCCTATTGAGATCGCCTACTTTGATCGTGGGCCTGTGCATGAAGAGGACTTGTTAACTGGAGGATATTGGTCCGCCTATTACTATCAAGGTTCTATTTATGGCACCGAAATCGTACGTGGACTAGATGTGTTAAAGCTATTACCCAGCGAGTACCTCAGCCAAGACGAGATAAATGCAGCTGCTATGGCCTATCCCATAACAGGCCCAAAGCAATCATTCAATCCGCAACAACAAGTACCAATGACATGGCCAGCAGCGCCTGAGGTAGCGAATGCTTATATCGA
>JGI26254J51713_1000042_pt1 | contig 50598 bp, 57 predicted proteins | sample SaaInlV_120m_DNA_3_FD_51713 | JGI IMG/M metagenome (IMG submission 51713)
CTTTGGTGAGTTTGGCTTGAAGGCTTCAGGCCGTGGTCGGTTGACCGCTCGTCAGATTGAAGCGGCTCGTCGCGCCATGACTCGGCACATCAAGCGTGGCGGAAAGATCTGGATTAGAGTATTTCCAGATAAGCCGATAACCAAAAAGCCCCTCGAAGTGCGAATGGGTAAAGGTAAGGGTAATGTCGAGTATTGGGTAGCGTTGGTCCAGCCCGGCAAGGTCTTATATGAGATGGAAGGTGTTAGTGAAGAGTTGGCTCGTGAGGCATTTGCACTTGGTGCAGCTAAGCTCCCAATTGCAACTAGCTTCGTTAGACGGACGGTGATGTAACAATGAAAGCAAATGAATTACGTGATAAGTCTGTTGAAGAACTGCAGGCGGCGCTGGGAGATGAGCTTAAGCAGCAGTTTAAGTTGCGCATGCAGCTATCTACTGGTCAGCTTAATGAAAGTCACCTGGTGAAGTCCACGCGACGAAATATCGCGCGTATCAAAACCGCGTTGACAAAGAAGGCAGGGGAATAACAATGTCCGAATTACGAACAAGTTCTCGTACACTGACTGGTCGGATTGTCAGTGACAAAATGAACAAAACGATCACGGTGTTGGTTGAGCGGCGAGTAAAACATCCTGTTTACGGGAAAATCTTGACCAAATCGACAAAAATTAAGGCGCATGATGAAGCAAATAATGCGCATACAGGCGATTTAGTAACTATCGCAGAGTGCCGCCCAGTATCGAAAGATAAGGCGTGGAAATTGGTTAATATTGACGAGCGCGCTGCTGCAGAGTAACGCTGTAACCATCGGTTCGGGGTAAGAAAATGATTCAAACAGAAAGTTATCTTGATGTAGCAGACAACAGCGGCGCACGCCGGGTTATGTGCATTAAAGTGTTGGGCGGCTCACACCGTCGTTACGCTCGAGTTGGTGATATTATTAAGGTTACCGTTAAAGAGGCGATACCGCGCGGCAAAGTTAAGAAAGGCCAGGTAATGGATGCGGTTGTAGTTCGCACCAGGAAAGGTCTGCGACGCCAGGATGGTAGTCTGATTAAGTTTGACGATAATGCTGCGGTGTTGCTCAACGCTAATTTGGCGCCGATTGGCACTCGTATTTTTGGGCCGGTAACTCGCGAGCTACGTAATGAGCGTTTTATGCGAATTATCTCCCTAGCACCCGAAGTGCTGTAAGCGAGGATTTGAAAATGGTAATGCTTAAAATTAAGCGAGATGACGAAGTGGTTATTATCGCTGGAAAAGATAAAGGTAAGCGGGGCAAAGTCCTTAAGGTTTTGGATAACGGCCGCATGGTGGTATCTGGTGTTCAGATGATTAAAAAGCATCAGAAGCCGAACCCAAATGCTGGTATTCCCGGTGGCATCATTGAAAAAGAGGCCCCTATACAGTCTTCTAATGTAGCGATCTTTAATGGCACCACAAATAAGGCGGATCGGGTTGGTTTTAAGATCCAGGAAGATAACACTAAAATTCGTGTCTTTAAGTCTAGCGGCGAAGCCGTAGACGCTTAAGTAAACAGGTAACACTAATGGCAAGGTTAAGAGAAGTTTATAAAAACGAGTTGGCTCCAAAGCTCCAAAAAGAGCTAGGGTTGACTAATGTGATGGAAGTTCCGCGCATCACCAAGATTACCCTTAATATGGGTGTCGGTGAGGCGATCGGGGACAAGAAATCACTCGAAAATGCGGTTGCTGATTTAACGCTCATTTCAGCGCAGAAGCCGGTCATTAACAATGCTCGCAAATCTATTGCCGGATTCAAAGTCCGTCAAGGGTGGCCAATTGGTACCAAGGTGACGTTACGCGCTGATCGCATGTATGAGTTTCTTGAGCGTTTAGTTGGAATTGCGATTCCCCGGATAAGAGACTTCCGTGGCATCAACCCCAAGCAGTTTGATGGGAGAGGAAACTTTTCCATGGGTGTTACTGAGCAGATCATCTTTCCGGAGATTGATTATGAGAAAATTGATAAGTTGCGTGGTTTGGATATTACCATTACCACTACGGCACGCAACGATGATGAAGGTCGCGCACTATTACGCGTCTTTAACTTCCCGTTGAAAAGTTGAGGGTTTAGATAAATGGCTAAGACATCTATGGTTCAGCGCGAACATAAGCGCACCAAAACAGTTGCAAAGTTCGCTGCAAAGCGCGCTGAGTTGAAAGCAGTAATTAGTAGCGTTACCGCGAGCGACGAAGAGCGATGGGAAGCGCAACAGAAGCTACAAAAATTGCCGCGTGATGCGAGCCCAGTACGCCAGCGTAACCGCTGTCAAATCACGGGACGCCCACATGGGGTTTACAGTAAGTTTGGCCTGTGCCGAAATAAGCTACGCGAAGCAGCAATGCGTGGTGAAGTTCCGGGGTTGGTTAAAGCCAGTTGGTAAGTTAAGGAGCCAAACACTATGAGTATGCAAGATCCAATTTCAGACATGTTGACCCGCATTCGCAATGCGCACCATCGCAGTAAGCCAGAGGTTACTATGCCGGCTTCAAAGCTTAAGGCGTCATTGGCCAAGGTGTTGCACGACGAAGGTTACATCGGTGGCTTTAGCGTCACAGAAGAAGTGAAGCCGAGTTTAACGGTAGAGCTAAAATATTTTGAAGGCAAGCCAGTGATCGAAGAGATTACTCGCATTAGTAAGCCCAGTCTACGTTTGTACGTTAGCACTGGTGATTTGCCGAAAGTGCGCAGTGGTCTTGGTGTCGCTATCGTTTCCACTAGCAAAGGCGTGATGACTGATCGTGCCGCCAGAGCAGCCGGTATCGGTGGTGAAGTGCTCTGCACAGTATTCTGATAGGAAATAATAATGTCTAGAGTTGCGAATAATCCAGTTGAATTGCCAAAAGGTGTAGAAGTGACCTTAGGCGGGGCAGATATATCGGTTAAAGGTGCCAAGGGTACCTTAGCTATGGCGATCAATGAGCAGGTCGAAGTTAAGCAAGTAGATAATGTGCTTACCTTTACGGCTCGTTCTAGTGACACATTTGCTCGTGCAATGTCGGGTACTACCCGTTCATTAGTGAGCAACATGGTCACTGGTGTTACACAGGGTTTTGAGAAGAAACTGGATCTAGTTGGCGTTGGTTATAGAGCGCAGGTACAGGGTTCGAAAATTAATTTGACACTTGGTTTTTCACATCCAGTTGTATATGAGTTACCCGATGGCGTAACTGCAGAGACACCAAGTCAGACCGAAGTGCTATTGAAGTCTTCAGACAAGCAGAAATTAGGGCAGGCAGCAGCAGAGATTCGTGCTTTCCGCCCACCTGAGCCATATAAGGGTAAGGGTGTTAGGATTTCTGGAGAGTATGTAAGACGTAAAGAAGCCAAAAAGAAGTAACAGGGTAAAACGATGAGCGATAAAAAAGTTTCACGTCAGCGCAGAGCTAAGCGAGTACGGATGAGAATCCGTGAGCAAGGTGTAACACGGTTGTGTATCAACCGCACTCCACGTCATATCTATGCGCAGATCATTACGGCTGAAGGGGATAGGGTTCTTGCAACCGCCTCGACACTCGAGAAAGATTTACGTGCTGGCAGCACTGGTAATATCGAGGCTGCCTCAGCGGTCGGTAAGTTGGTTGCTGAACGCGGGGTAGCCGCGGGCGTTACCTCAGTAGCATTTGACCGTAGTGGATTCAAATATCATGGCCGTGTTAAGGCACTGGCAGACGCCGCGCGTGAAGCCGGCCTCGAATTTTAATAGGTATAAGATATGGCTCGTACAGATCAAAAAGATGCCGTTGCTGAAGGCATGATGGAGAAGTTAGTCCAGGTTAATCGTGTTGCGAAAACGGTTAAAGGTGGGCGGATATTTGCGTTCACTGCGCTCACGGTTGTTGGTGATGGCAATGGTAAGGTAGGCTTTGGTCGCGGTAAGGCACGCGAAGTTCCGATGGCCATTCAGAAGGCTATGGAAGCTGCACGTCGCAATATGATCGAGGTTTCTTTAGATGGGACTACGATTCAATATCCTACTAAAGGTATACATGCAGCATCTAAGATCTATATGCAGCCTGCGTCAGAAGGTACAGGTGTTATTGCCGGTGGAGCGATGCGGTCTGTATTAGAGTTGGCAGGGGTTCAGAACGTTTTAACTAAGTGCTATGGGTCCACGAATCCGGTCAATGTTGTGCGAGCAACATTTAAGGCATTAGAAGCAATGAGTTCTCCGGACGATGTTGCGGCAAAACGCGGGAAATCGGTAGAAGAAATTCTCAACTAAGTGACGGCCTTCTAGGCACGTCGGTTATTGGATGTAGATCATGGCTAAAGCGAAAATGAAGAAAGTTAAAGTGACCCAAACTAAGAGCTCTATTGGTAGGTTAAAGAACCATAAAGCTTGTTTGATGGGTTTGGGTCTGCGTCGGATAGGGCATACTGTTGAAGTTGAAGATACTCCATCAGTTCGCGGAATGATTAATAAAGTTAACTATATGTTACAGGTTGAGGAAGCTTAAGATGCGTCTGAATACCCTTAGCCCGGCTCCGGGTCGAATAAAAGAAGCTAAGCGCGCTGGCCGTGGTATTGGCAGTGGTTTAGGTAAAACAGCGGGTCGAGGCCATAAAGGCCAGGCGTCACGTTCTGGCGGCAGTATTCGCCCNGGGTTTGAAGGTGGTCAGATGCCCCTTCAAAAACGGTTACCTAAATATGGCTTTACCTCTAGGTTGGCGACAGTCACAGCAGAAATTCGTTTATCTGAGCTTGATTTAGTAGAAGGTGAGATCATTGATATCGAAGCACTGCGTAAGGCGGGGCTGATTAATACTAATATTCTTCGAGCCAAAGTTTTTTGCTCTGGTGAGGTAACTAAAGCGGTTACTTTGCAAGGTGTTGGGGCGACCAAAGGCGCCATTGCAGCTATTGAAGCTGCTGGTGGCAAGGTAGAAGAGTAAATAATAATGGCTAAACCAGGTGGTATGCCCGTGGGCAATCAAAAAGGATTAGGTGAGCTTTGGGCTCGTCTACGCTTTTTGTTCATGGCTATTATCATCTACCGTATCGGCACGCACATTCCGGTACCAGGATTTGATCCGGATCGCTTAGCTGATCTGTTTGGCCAAAACCAAGGTACGTTTCTTGGATTGTTTAATATGTTCTCTGGCGGCGCGCTTGAAAGATTAAGTATTTTGGCCTTGGGCGTTATGCCTTATATATCGGCCTCGATTATTATGCAGCTGCTGTCTGCGACAGTGCCGTCGCTAGAACAGCTTAAGAAAGAAGGCGATAGCGGGCGTAGAACGATTAACCGATATACCCGATACGGGACGGTTCTATTGGCTACAATCCAAGGGACTGCGATGTCGGTTGGGTTTGCTTCGCAAGGATTGGCCTATGAAGTAAGCACCATGTTTTATGCGGTTGCTATTTCTTCTTTGGTGGCCGGCGCAGTGTTTTTGATGTGGCTGGGTGAGCAGATCACTGAGCGGGGTATTGGTAATGGCATCTCAATGCTTATATTTGCTGGTATCGTAGCGGGGATTCCCGGTGCAGTTGGGCAGGCTTTAGAGTCAGCTAGGCAGGGTGATCTTAACCCGTTAATGTTGATTGTTGTGCTATTGATCGCGATTGGAGTGGTGTATTTTGTAGTCTTTATAGAGCGTGGGCAGCGTCGATTGACGGTCAACTATGCTCAGCGACAAGGCCGCCAAGCCTATAATGCGCAAACGTCTCATCTACCATTGAAAGTTAATATGGCTGGTGTGATACCAGCGATTTTTGCCAGTAGTTTACTACTGTTCCCAACCTCTATAAGTCAGTGGTTTGGGCAGGGAGTTAATGCGCCAGCTTGGTTGCAAGATGTCGCTATATTGATAGGTCCAGGACAGCCTCTTTATATTTTGCTGTTCTCTAGTTTGATTATTTTCTTCAGTTTCTTTTATACGGCGTTGATGTACAACCCAAAGGAAGTCGCTGATAACTTGAAGAAAGGCGGTGCATACCTTCCCGGGATTCGTCCTGGTGAGCACACCGCCAAATATATTGATAGTGTCACCACCAGGTTGACATTGATTGGTGGTGTATACATTACCTTGATTTGTCTGATGCCACAGTTTTTGAATGTGTACTTTAATGTGCCGTTTTATCTGGGTGGTACGTCGCTGTTAATTGCGGTTGTTGTAACAATGGATTTTATGGCTCAAGTGCAGTCACATCTAATGTCGCAACAATATGATTCGCTGATGAAAAAGGCCAACCTTAAAAACGTTGGTCGTCGATAGAGAGGTGATGCTGTGAAAGTACGCGCATCGGTTAAAAAGATTTGCCGAAATTGTAAAGTTGTCCGCCGTAAGGGTGTGGTTCGTATTATTTGTAGTGTTGAACCACGTCATAAGCAGCGTCAAGGATAATTGGTTGATTTTTGGTTGATCTATCGGTATTCTACCGCGCCTTTTTGCAGTCTTACTGCAAGGCTGGGGTACTGATTAAACCCTTAGTATAAGTGGAGTAATGTGAATGGCCCGTATTGCCGGTGTCAACATTCCTGATAACAAGCACGCAGTGATCTCACTGACGTACGTGTTTGGTATTGGACGCCCTACCGCGAGTAAGATTTGTGCGGAAGTGGGCATTGCAGAAGACACTAAAATTTCTGCACTAAACGATGGTCAGCTTGACCAACTACGTACTGCTGTAGGGCAAAACGAAGTTGAAGGTGATCTGCGTAGAGAGACAAGTATGAATATTAAGCGTTTGATGGATTTGGGCTGCTACCGCGGTCTTCGTCATCGACGTAATTTGCCGGTGCGTGGACAGCGCACCAAAACGAACGCGCGCACCCGTAAAGGCCCCAAGCGTCCCATTAAACGATAATTAGGATCGGTTTGTAATGGCAACAGCAGAAGCTAAACCAGCCCGTAAAAAGGCAAAGAAGACCGTCATTGACGGAGTGGCGCATATCTATGCGTCGTTTAATAATACTATTGTGACCATCACCGATCGTCAGGGTAACACCCTATCATGGGCGACTTCAGGTGGGTCTGGGTTCCGTGGTTCGCGTAAAAGTACGCCTTTTGCAGCTCAGGTAGCTGCAGAACGTGCTGGTGAAGCAGCCAAGGACTATGGATTGAAGAACCTTGACGTCCAAGTAAAGGGCCCTGGTCCGGGCAGAGAATCAGCAGTTCGTGCGCTCAATAATGCCGGATACAAAATTACTAACATCACGGATGTGACGCCAGTTCCACATAATGGCTGCCGTCCTCCTAAAAAACGCCGAGTGTAAGAGAGAACAATAATGGCTAGATATCTTGGACCAACTTGTAAACTGTCGCGTCGTGAAGGAACAGATCTGTTCCTCAAAAGTGGCGTACGTCCCCTAGAATCAAAGTGTCGTGCAGATAGTGCGCCAGGGCAGCACGGACAGCGTCGTGGGCGTTTGTCAGACTACGGCGTTCAGTTGCGTGAAAAGCAAAAGGTACGTCGTATTTATGGCGTATTGGAAAAACAATTTAGAGGCTACTATAAAGCCGCGGCTGGCACTAAGGGCAATACCGGTGAGAACCTGTTGACCTTGTTAGAGTCACGTCTTGATAACGTCGTGTACAGAATGGGTTTTGGTGCTACTCGTGCTGAGTCGCGTCAATTGGTGGCGCACAACTCAATCTTAGTGAATGGCGAAAAAGTGAATATTGCTTCATTCCGGGTCAGCGAGGGAGATGTCGTTGGTCTCCGGGAGAAGTCTAAGAAGCAACTCCGTGTGCAAACTGCTATGCAGCTCGCCGCACAGAGAGGGGAAGTTGAGTGGATTAGTGTAGATAGTAATAAAATGGAAGGCACTTTTACTCGAATTCCCGATCGTTCCGACTTGCCTTCAGAGATTAATGAGAATCTGATCGTAGAACTTTACTCCAAATAATGGCTGTCAGCTCTTACAGGTAATAATATGCAAAATTCTGCTACTGAAATGCTTACACCGCGAAATATCGATGTAACTGCTTATAGTTCCACGCATGCTAAGGTTGTTCTTGAACCGTTAGAGCGTGGGTTTGGTCATACATTAGGAAACGCGCTTCGTCGTATCCTACTATCTTCGATGTCTGGATGTGCCATTGTTGACGTTCAGATTGATGGCGTCGAGCATGAATACGGTACGATTGAGGGTATTCAAGAAGACGTTATGGAGATATTGCTTAACCTGAAGGGTNTAGCGGTCGTAATGGAAGGGCGAGACGAAACAACAGTGACATTGAAGGCAAAAGGCCCAGGTGTGGTCACGGCTGGAGATATTGAGTGTGATAATCATTTAGAGGTCATTAACCCCGAACATGTTATTGCTACTATCTCAGGTAAAACAGCGCTCAACATGCAATTGAATGTAGTGCGAGGTATAGGCTATCAGCCTTCTGACACTCGTGTTAGTGACGACGAAGGGATTACGATAGGACGACTGCAGCTTGATGCTTCCTTTAGTCCGATATTTAAAGTGTCTTATAGCGTTGAAAACGCGCGCGTTGAGAACCGCACGGATCTTGATAAGTTAGTTTTGGAACTTGAGACTAATGGCACGATTGACCCTGAAGAGTCTATTCGCCGAGCTGCTACTATTTTGCAACAGCAAATGGCGGTATTTGTAGATTTGCAGGGAGAAACAGCTGCGGAGCCTGAAGAGGAGGAAGAAGAGATTGATCCGATCCTCCTCCGCCCGGTTGATGATCTTGAGCTGACTGTGCGATCTGCAAATTGTCTTAAAGCTGAGAGTATTTACTATATTGGCGATTTGATCCAGCGGACTGAAGTAGAGTTATTGAAGACGCCGAATTTAGGCAAGAAATCGCTGACAGAAATTAAAGATGTTTTAGCCTCACGCGGTTTGTCATTGGGCATGCGACTCGAGAACTGGCCTCCGGTTAGTCTTAAGAGTGAACGCGAGCTAGGTTAAGTTATTTTATTTGGAAAGCATTTCTAAGTAAGCAACGAATTAAGGAAATAAATCATGCGTCATCGTTATAGTGGCCGCAAGCTGAACAAAACAGGCACTCATAAAAGGGCAATGTTCCGGAACATGACTGCGTCGTTGATTGAGCACGAGCTTATCAAGACGACTTTGCCTAAAGCAAAAGAGCTTCGTCGTTTCGCCGAGCCGTTTATTACGCTAGCGAAGGAAGACAGTGTTGCTAATCGTCGATTGGCTTTTGACCGCCTTCGTGACAAGGCTACAGTCGGGAAGTTGTTTTCTAATCTTGGGCCCCGTTTTTTGGAGCGCCCGGGTGGGTATCTTCGTATATTGAAATGCGGTAATCGTACCGGTGATAAGGCGCCTATGGCTTATGTTGAGCTTGTGGGTCGTGAGATGGGCGACGCGTCGAGTGAAGTCTTAGAAGCGGCTGCTGAGTAGCATTTCGACACGGTTAATTAAACGATTAAAGCCGAGCACTTGCTCGGCTTTTTTGTGCCTGTTCATGTGAACCTCATTAAACCTCACCTAAGGATTTAGGTGGGTATATTCTTCTGTATCTAGGTTCATGATTCTCATGGGACCACCCCACACATAACCAGTGTCCAACGGAAATAAATTTTCCCCGCAATCACGCCCTTCTAAAGCAGCCCAATGGCCAAAAATAATCTTATTACCCTCTGTTTTTCGGCAAGAGTGATTGAACCAAGCTTTATGACCTGTCGGGGGATTGATGGTGTTGTTCGTGTCGAGGTCAAGCTCACCGTCCGCGGTACAAAATCTCATGCGGGTGAGGTAATTGGTGATGACCCGTAGTCTGGCCGGTTCCTCTAAGTCATCTGACCAGACTAGTGGGTGGTTGCCGTACATGGCGCTGAAGTAAGCACCGCTATTCTCGGAGGCCAATGCGCCGTTGACCTCATTCGCGAGCCTCTCAGCTTTTGCAATAGACCATTGCGGCGGTATTCCTGCATGCACAATGGTATAACCCTTGACGTTTAGCAGCAGGGGTTGGTGCTGTAGCCAGCCCAGCAATTCATCCTTATCTGAGGCTTCAAGTATCGGATTAAGGGTGTCCTTTGGGGTTGGATTTCTTATTCCATGAGCTATAGCAAGAAGGTGTAGTTCGTGGTTACCCAATACCGTGGCAAACGAATTACCTAAGTTTTTACAAAAGCGTAATGTTTCTAGCGACTGGGGTCCTCGATTGACGAAATCACCTACAGAAATCAGACAGTCCTGATCTGGGTCAAACTGAATTTTCGCTAAGAGCTCGACCAGCGCCTCAAAACAGCCCTGAATGTCCCCTACAGCGTAATGAGTCACCTAATGAACAGCGTTAGGGATTGAGAGAAGGAAGGGCTCTATCGGAGCGTCAAAGGCCACACCGCCGTCATCGACAAGCTGGTATGAGCCCTCCATAGTGCCCACAGGGGTGTCCAGCACTACTGCACTGGTATATTCATACTTATCGCCACTTAGGATTATAGGTTGTTTTCCGACAATGCCTTCGCCATGTACTTCCTTACGCTCCTGGTTGGCATCAACAATAATCCAGTGACGGGTCAGTATTTTCGCTGACCGAACGCTCTGATTTTTAATCGTTATATGGTATGCGAATGCATAGCGACTNTCTTCAGGTTGGGATTGCTCGGTTAAATACTCGGTAATGACTGTAATCATCATAGGCTGGGTGCTAGTAGTCATTAGGTCTCACTCATAGTTTGGTTGATATGGTTTGCGATTATAACAAAATCGTCGACAGACAATTGCTCTGGACGGGCTGACAGGTCGAGCCGTCCCTCTAACCCATCCAAACAATGTGATAACGATTTTAAACAATTTCTTAAGGTCTTACGCCGATGCTGAAAACTCAGATTAACGACCTGACTAAACAAGGTTTCATTGTCAGCGATAAAGGGTTTCTGTCGGTGAGGTTTTAATCTTACAACGGCAGATTGCACCTTGGGCGCTGGTCTAAAGGATTCGGGAGGAACAGGGATAATAGGCATTACTTGGCAGTGGTATTGAATCATTACCGATAGTCTTCCATATGTCTTGCTGCCAGGGCTCGCACCTAGACGATCCACTACTTCCCGCTGCAACATGAAATGCATATCTTTAATCAGATGACCTACCTGCAACAGATGAAAGAGAATTGGCGTGGAAATGTTGTAGGGCAAATTTCCTACCAGCCGCAAGTTCCGACCATCATAAAATTGGGTGAAATCTACATCTAGAGCATCACCACTGTGAATCTTAAAATCAGGATACTCAGCAAATTTAGTTCCTAAAAACTCAACCAGATCACGATCCAGTTCAAGAACAGACATGCTGGGGCATCGCTTTATTAGGTGCTCAGTGAGAGCTGCAGTACCAGGCCCAATTTCGATTAGGTTATCATCTATTTTCGGACCAATAGCAGAGATTATTTGGCTTATTACCTGTTGATCGATAAGGAAATTCTGACCGAATCGTTTGCGAGCTTGGTGGTCCTGCTTCATATTTTGGCGCTTGCCATTTGCACGGCAACCTTTATTGCGGTCTGTAAGCTGCCAATATCAGCAGAACCTGTGCCGGCTATATCCAGTGCCGTGCCATGATCAACCGATGTCCTAATAATAGGCAGGCCAAGGGTTATATTCGCTGCTCTACCAAAGCCCTGATATTTGAGCACTGGTAATCCTTGATCGTGGTACATCACTAGAACTGCATCTGCGCCCTTAAGGTGTTTCTCTGTAAACAGAGTGTCAGCAGGCAGAGGTCCTACTATATTTCTCCCTGCGTCACGGTAGTGACTAATCACCGGCGCTATAACATCAATTTCTTCGTGACCCATATGGCCACCTTCTCCTGCATGAGGATTAAGGCCGCTGACCAGTATGGTAGGTTGCTTTATACCGAATTTATTTTGAAGATCTTGATACAACACATCGATGACGGACATTAGTAGCTCAACCGAAATAGCATCAGGAACCTCGCGAAGAGGGAGATGAGTCGTCGTTAAAGCGACGCGTAATTCTTCAGTCGCTAGCATCATAACCACCATATCACTATTGGTTTTTTCAGCTAAATATTCAGTATGCCCGCTAAATTTAATACCAGCATCATTGATGATCGATTTCTGCACTGGACCGGTGACCATCGCCTGACAAAGACCTTCCTCACAGGAAGCGATGGCGGCATCTAAACAGTTAAGCACATAGGGCGCATTGGCTTGATTTAGCAGGCCAGGCTCGACTGGCATAGCCACTTTGGACGCAATAACTGCAAGTTCTCCGGGTATTGATGTAACGAAGTCGTCTTGCACTTCAACCAATTTAAGTGGCAGACCCAGCAGAGTTGCACGCGCTGCCAACATGTCTGGATCTGCAAACGCGATAAATTGTTGTTGCTGTTTTTGTTGGGCCAACTGGATTAATAGATCAGGACCGACTCCTGAGGGCTCTCCTGGAGTCAGTGCCAGATTTAGCGTCATGACTGCGAGGGCTTTTTTATTTCGATAAAGGCCTCGTCGCGTATTTCTTGAAGCCAGACCTGAAGCTCTTCTTCATACTTCCTCTGCTGGAGCATGTTTTGGGCTCTATTTCTTAGAATCTCACCGCTGAAGTCCTGTTGTCGACGTTCGGTAACTTGCAGAATATGCCATCCAAACTGAGATGAGAAAGGCACACTGACATCATCTACTGGAATGGTACTCATGGTCTGCTCAAACTCAGGAACAAACATTCCTGGAGTAGACCAGCCTAATTCGCCTCCATTTAGAGCAGACCCAGGATCTTCTGAGAATTCTTTAGATAGAATAGCAAAGTCTTCCCCTGCAATAATTCGATCACGCAGACTATTGAGTTGGCCAATAGTCGTGATTTCATCGCGAATCTGATTGGGTTTAATTAGAATATGTCGTGCAAAGTGCTGTTCTATCAACTGCTCACCACCACCACGGCGCTCATAAAGTTTAATCAAATGATAGCCCGCGTCGCTGCGGATAGGGTTGGAGATCTCACCGAGGTCTAGCTGCTCAACAGCGTCAATAAATACGCCGGGTAATTGCGCCATTTTCCTCCAACCAAGGTCGCCACCTTGAAGGGCCGATTGATCTGCTGAGTTGGCAATGGCTAGTGATCTAAAATCTTCTCCATTATTAGCTTGATCTAACAATGTTTGGGCTCTCTCTAGTATACCGTCGATTTTTTGTTTATTAGATCCACTTGATATTGACAGTAAAATTTGACCAATATTGACATCAGGGGAGGTGACAAAGCGACCTTCTTCGGAACTCAAAAAATTATCTAATTCTTGCTCGCTAATCCTGATGCGTCGCATCACCTTGCCTTGTTGAACGCGAAGAATCGTCATTTCATTACGAATCTCTTCTCGAATGATAGATACGCTGCTACCTTGGAGGGCAAGTTGATCAATATACTGATCCATAGTTTGTTTATTGTTTGAAGCAATCCGCACTATAGCCTGATTAAGCTCTTCATCAGTGATACGAATACCTGCGTCATAACCCATCGTGAGTTGCAGGCGCTCAGAGATTAGTCTTTCGAGTATCTGTTGCGTGAGAATATCCTGAGGTGGAGCTTTAGTGCCAGAGGCTCGTATCTGATCTAGTACCGCCATCATTCTTTGATCTAGCTCGCTTTGTAAGACCACATCATCATCAACGATCGCTATTATCTTATCCAAAACTTTAATCTGTGCGATAACCATGCTTGGCAAAAGAAGCATGCTAATGACTAAGATTAACCCACTGAGTTTTTGCTTAAAAGTTCTCTGTCTGTTCATATCCATAAATACCATTACGTAACATTGTATCTACCCGGCCACTACTGCCTGCCAGACCTTTAAATTGTATTTGGAAAAAGAGACCATTTTTGCCTCTTAACTCTTGCTCAGGGAATAATACCTCATCGGCCCTGTCTAACCATCGGCGGGCGACAAGGGAGGCCCTCCAGCAACAGTTGTTGTATTCGAACCCAGCGAACACTTCAAGTTCCCTGCGATTGGTAAAATCATGACTCCAGCGCCCTACGAGATTAAAATTACTCGACAAGGGAACGAGCGCCGATATATTAGCCTGTTTTATATCTTGGTCGACCGCCTGAATATCATATAACCGAGATTCCCTACTAGTATATCGGTAAGTGAAGTTGAATAATCGTCTTTCTCGATCATTATAACGAAGGCTTAGACTACTTCTTTGTAGATGGTGATCGAAATCGTTATAGATCAGGTCGCTGCTGAAGCGCCATTTTTTATTGATTCGCCCTGCTAGCTCTATTGCGATGAGAGATTTGTCCCGACCCATATCAGATAATTCTTTCGCAGTGAGCGCTGCCGCCAAAGTTACTAAGCGCTCTGTATAATACATAGATTGAGCGATACTAGCTCTGAACCTTTCCTCGCCTGTTGCTTGGTCAATGAAACGAGTGGTAAAACCAACCGTCAAACGCTTGTCATCAGAAATCCTATCGCCGCCGATGAAGCGGCTATCACGAAACAGTTTTTCATAAGAAGGGGTTAGCTCTNTCGTGTCAAAATCAGGTAGAGATGATTGATCNCTATAGGTTGATTTTAGATAAAACAGTCGCGGCTCAAAAGTTTGCGTATGCCCAGTCATCAAGTTTGAGTTTCTTTCGAAAAATACGCTAGTATCAAGGCTGTATACCGGAATGGTTATCTCGGGGGTTCTGTTACTTAATTGGGNCGAAAGATCATCCGGGCTGTCTAGGTTATAGGCAAGGTGTTTCATCTGTACTCTAGGCTTGAAGTAGCCCCAATTCCAGCGTTGATCCCAGCTTATGCCGTAATCAATTCGGCTACGACTGCCTTCCACCATGCTTGGATTGCTGTGGTTAAACCTGGTGTATTGGTTGTTAAGATCAATCACCATATTATTGGTAAAACGATAGTAGCCATTGATAGAGACATGAGGCACCACAGAATACTGATCATCTAACCCTTCGGTAATCACCTGGTAGTCTCGGCTTTCGATACGATAGTTCCAATGGTCGGTTTTATAATTAGCATGGGCCCGCTGTTGTAAGTGGGTTCTACTAGTTTCATCGAGCGTCATATTCCCAAGATCACGGACGTATCGTATGTCGCTGACCTTGTTATAATCTACGAAGGTAGACCAAGGTAGGCCTTCGCCGCCAAGATGAGTGAGATTAAACATATAGCGATCTTCACCCTCGTTCGGGTAAAGCCCGGTGAGTGGGTCGATTTTATCGGCATCATTTCCACCCTTATCATTTCCTAAAAAAGCGGCAGAAACTTTACTTTCTGACCAGCTGTTTAGATACCGAAAATCAGTTTCTAGGCCAAAACCACGATGTTGAACATAGCGCGGAGATAGAGTGGCGTCGTAATTTTCCGCAATATTCCAGTAAAAGGGTTGAGTAACATCTAAGCCATTTTTTTGATTCATGTCGATTGCAGGAATCAGTAGACCCGATGCGCGACGATCATCGATTGGAAATTTCATGTAGGGTAAGTAGAAAATGGGAACATCTTTAACTTCTATACGCGCATTTTTAACCGTGGCAAAACCAGAGTTTTGGTCGATCTCAATTTCTCTTGCGACTAACAGCCAGCTTGAATCACCAGGTTCGCAGGACGAGTAGGAGGCATCATCAATAACAATAATATTGCCAGGTGTTCGGGTCAGATGTTTGGCAGTGCCGCGAACTGAAGCTTCATGAATAACGTAGGTAACATTACTGACCTTTACATTTCGGTTAGCCATATCCACGGTGGCTTGATCGCCAAGCAATAATAGCCCTGGCTCACGAAATTGCACATCACCTTCTAGCGAAACCTGACCTATAGACTTGTCAACTTGAGCACGATGACTGCGAACCTCACGGTTGCCTTGAGATATTTGGACATCGCCTTTTAATATCGCTATTGAATTAGATGGGGCTTCAGTGGAGATGGCTTTAATTCTTAGGGGAGCATCTTCTATCTGCAAATTAGCATCTTGACCTTCATACTGAGGTTCAATATAGGCGCCACAACAATTAGCAGTGAGTTTACTTCGTTGCGCGTCGGTCATGATCTGAGCTTTAACCCAATCAAGACTATGAAGCACGGGCTCGTCCTTACTTGCTTGCACTGTAATCGGCCATGCAAGACTGACAGTCACTGCGATTATAAGACGCAGATGAGATCGGGTAGAAATATATTGATTTGCTAGCATCAGAGCCAGAGTCCAACAGTCGTATTAATACTCTAGCATTTTACCTGATATATTCGACTATTAGCGCGATCAAATGACTTTAATGCGCTAAAATTAAAATTTATTGTCAAGGGAGAATAGATACAGTGATTGAAGGTTATAAAACAACCTCCTTTGAGGGAATAAAAGCCGATGAATAGTGCTCTTAGTCAGGATTTTGCGGATTGGATTTTGGCTTATCTACCTGGTGACAGCAAGCTTGCTGAGCCGCTGCACCTCTCGCCTCTCACAGGTGATGCTGGGTTTCGCAGCTATTATCGCTTAAATACTAATCCAAGCCTCATCGCAGTTCATTCGCCCCCAAGTAAGGAAAAGAATCAGGCTTACGTTGATATCTCATTAGTCTTTAAAACCGCTGGCATAAGGCGGCCGTCTCTCATAGCTGTTGATTTTAGCCGTGGATTTTTACTGCTAGAAGACTTTGGTGATACATTATTTCAGTCAGTTCTTACCGATGAGACAGTTGCCGATCGCTATGAACAAGCAGAGTCGACGCTCCTGTCAATTCAACAATTATCCGCTATCCCTCAAGTTTTTGAAGCATATGATGCGGAGCTTTTGTCTAGAGAACTCGATTTATTTGAGCAGTGGTTCGTAAAAGAGTTACTTGGGGTCAGGATCGATTCTGCGGGACAGATTATAATTGATAAGCTGTACAGTGATTTAATCTGTAGTGCTCTCGAGCAACCCAAGGTGGTTGTTCATCGAGACTACCACTCACGTAATTTAATGATTTTAGACGATGACAGCATTGGAGTGATTGATTTTCAAGATGCAGTCTACGGTCCTATCACCTATGATTTAGTGTCTCTTTTAAAGGATTGCTACGTGCGTTGGCCTGTGAAGTTAATCCAGGAAAGAGTCTTAAATTACAAGCAAAGGTTAGAGCAATTGGGGCTAATAGACGATGTTAATGATCAGGCGTTTTTACGTTGGTTCGATCTTATGGGGTTACAAAGACATATAAAAGTGATGGGTATCTTCTCTCGGTTGGCGTTAAGAGACCGTAAAGTGGGTTACCTGAATGATCTCTCTTTAGTGGTTGCCTATAGTTTAGAGATAACCACCCTTTATCCAGAGACCCATGAATTTGGCTATTGGTTCAAACAAAACATCATGCCTCATGTGCAAAAACAGAGTTGGTATAATGATCGGAGTGGTCAGTTATGAAGGCAATGATCTTGGCTGCTGGGCTGGGCGCTCGACTGCGACCACTGACTGATAGAACGCCGAAACCCATGATTAAGGTCGCAGGGAAACCGTTGCTTGAGCATCTCATTGAAAGACTCGTAGGTGCGGGTATTACTGAAGTTGTCATTAATGTCTCTTGGTTGGCTGATCAAATAGAAGACTATTTTTCTGATGGTAGCCAATTCGGGGTGACGATCAATTGGTCTCGTGAAGACAGCCCTCTAGAGACTGGGGGTGGCATCTCTAACGCTTTACCAATTTTAGGCTCAGCTCCTTTCTTATTGATTAGTGGTGATATTTGGACTGACTTTCCCATTGAAACCTTAGTACTCAAACCGTTAGAGTCGAACAACTTAGCTCATTTAGTGTTGGTGGATAATCCCGAACACAATCTAAGTGGAGACTTTTCGCTAGAGCACAGCAGAGTAGGCTTTGGGGCGGAACGACACACCTATAGTGGTATCAGCATATTAAGCCCCGAGTTGTTTAAGGACATCGATGCGCAGGGGGATATTTTCCCATTGCGCAATATACTGCGACCAGCAATCCTTTCCGATCAGATAAGCGGCACTCTTTATTCAGGAGAATGGTGTGATGTGGGTACTTTAGAGCGGTATACTCATTTAACTAAGCAGATCGCAGAGAGTCAAGATGCCACTACTTAAGAATCCCAAACTATTTTTCTGGTTGGCCATTGTGGCTGTGACCTTATTGTCGTTATTGCCAATTAATGNACCTCAANAGCTGGTCAGCNGGCAGGACAAGATACACCATTCTATTGNTTATGGAGCTCTGTATTTCTTAGCTATCTGTGCTTATGGTTTTCGATTTTCGATATGGAGAATTGGCGCTATTTTAGTCCTCTTTGGGCTGCTTATGGAAATAGCCCAGTCTATGATAGCTTATCGTTATGGGGACCCATTTGATTTACTTGCCAACACTTCGGGCATCCTTTTAGTGGGTGTTGCTTACAGCATGCGCCGCCGGCGATCATGATTTCTGTCTATCGCGGCAGTGATTATTTTGAAGCTCAATTACTGAGAGACTTGATCGAGCAAGATGGCGTACAGGTATTCCTTCACGGGGCATCATTGCAGGGAGGTTTGGGCGAGATCGCGGTCATGGGGCATTTATCGATCATGGTTAATGAAGTAGATCAGGCTAACGCGTTAGATATTGTGACAGCTTACGAACGCGGTGACTTTGCCTTGGAGAGCGAAGAATGACTAGTCAAATTAAGCGGCTCATGCTTTGGATGGCACCTCTGGGAGGCGCCGGAGTATCGGCTTCAATGTTATCTTATGGTTGGGCTATGGAAGGGGCTTTGACCGCTGGGCTGACGTTTCTTTGTGCATTATGGTGGATCTTTGAGCCGATCCCGATTCCAGCGACCTCTATGATTCCCTTAGGTGTTATGCCTCTCCTGGGTATCTTAGATGGCAAGCAGGTTGCTCAAGCATATGGAGACCCACTTATTATTTTACTCATGGGCGGCGCCATGTTGTCCAAAGCCATGGAAAAAAGTGGCGCTCATCGGCGGATTGCTTTGGGTTTAGTGAACCTATTTGGCGGCGAGAACCAGAGTCGATTAGTATTTGGTTTCATGGTTGCCTCCGCCGCATTAAGCATGTGGGTTTCAAACACGGCAACCACCCTTATGTTGTTGCCTGTTGCCTATGCAGTCATAGACAGCGTGAAAAATTCTGATGAAAGTCAAAGGCTAGCAGTAGCACTCTTTTTAGGGATTGCCTATTCAGCAAGTATTGGAGGCCTAGGCACCCCAATAGGCTCGCCGCCTAATGTCATTTTCCTTAAGGTGTATGCTGAAACCACCGGCTCAATACCCAGCTTTAGTCAATGGATGGCTTGGGCGCTGCCCGTGGTAGTAATTATGATTCCGGTAGCGGGTTTGTGGATGACGCGACATTTAAAAAATGGCGCACCACTAGAAATACCGAAAGTTGGTGATTGGCGCGTCGAAGAAATTCGAGTGTTAATTATATTTGGCTTAACGGCCCTAGCATGGATTACCCTGCGTGAGCCATTCGGTGGCTGGACGACTTGGTTTGGCGTGCCTTCGGCAAATTATGCAGCAGTAGCCTTGACTGCAGTAGTGTTAATGTTTGTGGTGCCTAATGGATCCGGAGGCAGATTGTTGGATTGGGAGTCGGCATCCACTATTCATTGGGGTGTTTTGTTATTATTTGCTGGTGGCATTGCTATTGCGAAAGCCTTCGCGATTACAGGTATTAGCTCAGCAATAGGAGATGCGCTCTCCGGCGTGACTCGCTTGTCAATTATTGTGGTGATAGCCGTTGTCGCTATGGCGGTCACCTTCCTCACAGAAATCACCAGTAACACGGCCACCACAGCTTTGCTTATGCCAATTCTTGCGGCCGCTTCATTAGGCGCTGGTTTTGAACCAGCCCTCTTAATGTTGCCTGCAGCCTTATCTGCAAGCTGCGCTTTCATGTTGCCAGTGGCTACGGGGCCCAACGCGATTGTTTTTGGTACCGGCAAGATCACGGTCGAACGAATGGTAAGAGAAGGGCTAGTGCTCAATTTAATCGGGATTCTAGTGATTACCGGCGTGGTCTATTTTTGGCTAGGTGGTCAGTAATATTAACAATTGGCTAGAGCTAAAGGATAAGGTTTAGTTTTCTATTAGTAACTTTACGTTACTTGGTTTTAGTATCTGGCTACCAGCAAAAGATAGAACCAGAGCCGTCATTTCGTCCCAAGTATCTGCTTTTCGAATACCTTTGATAGCTTGATCAATGGCTCCTGCTTGATACATCAACATTCTAAGATGAGGGCCACTGCACCGTTTAAGTGCGCGACGAAAGAGTGGTAAGCGTTTTTCCCAAACGCCAGCATTCTTTAAAGCCCAGTCACTGTGTTCGCCCCTAGCTACCTGTTCGCTCGCCTTAACTAGAATGCGTAATTCTCTAGTGATAGCCCACAGGAGTGGAACTGCGTCGGTCCCTTCATTCTGCAAACCTCGCAATGATCTCGCGGCAGATTGAGCATCGCCCATTAATATTTTGTCGACAAATNCAAACAGGTTATACCTTGCACTATCAGCAACTACTGAGGACATTGTTGTTGCATCGACTTTGCCGTCTACCGCCAACAATTTAAGCTTCTCTATTTCTTGAGTGGCGGCTAAAAGGTTGCCCTCAACACGCTCTGCAAGAATCTGAACGGCCTCTTGGTTTGCGTCTACCCCTGAAGCATGAAGGCGCTGCTTAATCCAGCGCGGTAATTGTTCACCCGTGATGGGCCACACTTGGATATGGGCTCCCAAGGATTCAATGCTTTTAACCCACTTACTGTTTTGTGCTGCGCGTTCGAGCTTAGGAGCGACTATTAACAATAAATTATCTGGGTTTGGATTAGCGCAGAGTTCACAAATTGCCTTACTGCCCTTATCACCAGGTTTGCCATTACCAATATTAATTTCTATTATTTTCTTTTCAGCAAACAGCGATAACGCGTTAGCTTCATTGTGCAGTTGGTCCCAGTCAAATTTACCATCGCTATAAAAAACATCCCTTCCGGAAAATCCTTGCTGCCGGGCTGCGAGACGCAGTGCGTCGGCTGATTCTTGTGCTAGTAAGGGTTCATCTCCGCTAATCATATAGGCAGGCAAGAGATCTTTGTGAAGGTGGTTTTTGAATTGCTCTGGTCGTATTTTCATCACTTACTCTTAGGGGTTTTCAGCACTCTCCTCACTGAGGTAAAACGCGCAATCGATTCAATATTTGACGCGCTATATCTTCGCGCATTCCGTTGCGTATAAATTGCTCCTCATTATCTGAAGCTAGGATGTCGTCCTCACTAAATTCATAAACACGTTCCACAGAGGCTGTGGATAAAGGTATTATTTGATTGCCTTGAGCGTCGGTAATATAAAAATCAACATCCTCGTTAAGCTGGTACTCGGCAACTCGAGCACTGGCATTCAGGCTTGCGGTACGATGATTTTGTCTAAAGTCGACAATAACGACAGCATAATCTGCGCCTGCAGAATTAGGCGCAACCTTTATGCCATAGGTGTTAAGGGCTCGTCTTAACTCTGTGATCAGTGCGCTACTAGGATTACTTGAGGAGATGTAAATAGTCCCGATTGATGAAGGAACTATCTGAGCATCCCGCAACTGCCAACCACAGCTAGCGAGTAGGAAAGTAAGGGCTGTTAGCAATTTTTTTTGTTTCATCACCAGTCTCTTAGTTAGCTACGATATTAATTAATCTACCGGGTACAATAATAATTTTGCGAATGGTAAAGCCTTCTATAAAGCGTTGAACATTAGCATCTTGGAGAGCAATTTCTTCAATGTCCTGCTTTGAAATATCGGCAGACACTTCGATTTTACCGCGTACCTTACCATTCACTTGGAGGACTAAGGTTATTGTCATGCGAACCAAAGCTGACTCGTCAACAACGGGCCAGCTAGCATCTGCGACTGATTCTGAGTTACCCAGAGTCGCCCACAAACTATGACAGATATGCGGTGCTACAGGGGATAAAAGCAAAATAGCACAGGTCAAAGCTTCATGTCTTACCGCGATAGATTGTGCATCTGACTCATTTAGCTTAGCAATATCGTTTAGCAATTCCATAACTGCAGCAATCGCCGTATTGAAGGTATTGCGTCGGCCATAGTCATCGTTAACCTTGCCAATGGTTTCGTGAGTCTTACGTCGCAGATCTTTTTGCGTCTCGTTAAGGCTGCCGACATTTAGAGGATCAGCGCTATTAAGCCTTAGATGATCATGAACCATCTTCCATAGTTTGCGCAAGAAACGGTAAGCACCAGAAACGCCCTCATCACTCCATTCTAGAGTTTGCTCTGGAGGCGCAGCAAACATTGTGAACAGCCGTACCGTATCAGCACCATATTTATCAATAGTCGTCTGTGGGTCTATGCCATTATTTTTAGATTTAGACATCTTAGTAATGCCGCCACTGTGAACTGGCAGGCCAGTTCTAATATCGATGGCAGACAGGGCACGACCCTTAGCGTCTCGCTCAACCTTAACGTCGCGGGGGGATAGCCAGACTTTTCGACCAGCGCTTTCAGTATAAAATGATTCGGCCAGCACCATACCTTGGCACAGTAAGCTCTTAAAGGGTTCNCTGCTGCCCACTAGNCCTTCATCACGCAATAATTTGTGGTAAAACCGAGCATAGAGCAAATGCAAAATAGCGTGCTCTATACCACCCACATATTGATCTACTGGAAGCCAGTAATCGGCTCGCGCTGGATCGAGCATTGCGCTATCTAAGTTGGAACAGGTAAACCGAGCGTGATACCAGGATGACTCCATAAAAGTGTCAAAAGTGTCTGTTTCATGCTCAACTGATAGGCCATTCAAGTCGGCCATACGCCAATTTTTGTCTGCCTTAATGGGGGATTGGATGCCATCCATCGTAACGTCGGTGGGTAAAATTACTGGCAATTTATCTAGAGGCACTGGAATTTCGCCACCCTCCGCCAAATTGTACATTGGGATAGGCGCACCCCAGTAGCGCTGACGACTAACACCCCAATCACGCAGGCGATAGTTGGTGGTTACTGAACCATGGTTAGTGGACTCAAGATCAGCTGCTATGGCATCAAAGGCGGCAGCGAAATCAAGTCCGTTGTATGGACCTGAATTAACGAGTAGTCCTTTTTCAACAAAAGCTTCAACATCAACGTCACAATGTTGGTCATTTTTTGGCGCCACAACCTGCTTTATGGGTAGTTGATATTTCTTAGCAAACTCATGGTCACGTAGATCATGACCGGGCACTGCCATTACTGCTCCCGAGCCATAGTCCATCAACACATAATTTCCCACCCATACGGGAACAGGTTCCCCCGTCAATGGATGCAGGGCTGTGATACCAGTATCTATTCCACGCTTTTCCATTGTGGCCATCTCTGCTTCAGACATTTGCTGTGTTTGGCACTGTTCTATAAATTCTGCTAGCGAAGAATTAGTTTGAGCAACTTCCAGTGCTATTGGATGCTGGGTTGCTAATGTTAGGTAGGTAACGCCCATCAAAGTATCAGGCCGAGTGGTATAGACTTCAAAGTCTTGGTGCCCAGAAACGCCTTGTGACAAATCAAAGGTAACATTGACACCACGACTCTTGCCAATCCAATTACGCTGCATTGTCTTAACTTGTTCTGGCCACTGATCCAAATCGTCCAAATCGTCCAATAACTGCTCGGCATAGTCTGTGATACGTATGAACCATTGGGGAATTTCTTTTCGCTCTACTGGGGTATCACACCGCCAACAGCAACCATCAATTACTTGCTCGTTGGCTAGTACTGTAGCGTCTTTAGGACACCAATTAACCGCGCTGGTCTTTTTGTAAACAAGCCCCTTTTCGTACAGCTTTGTGAAAAACCACTGTTCCCAGCGATAATAGTCGGGCTCGCAGGTAGCCAATTCTCGTGACCAGTCGATACCAAAGCCAAGAGACTTTAACTGTGCCTTCATGTAAGCAATATTTTCATGGGTCCATTTAGCCGGTGCCGTTTTATTTTCTACGGCGGCATTTTCAGCCGGCAAGCCAAAGGCGTCCCAACCCATAGGTTGAAGCACATTTTTCCCTTGCATGCGCTGATATCGAGCAATGACGTCGGTGATTGTATAGTTGCGCACATGGCCCATATGCAATTTCCCGCTAGGATAGGGAAACATGGCTAGGCAATAGAACTTTTCTTTGTCAGGATCTTCAGTGACTTCAAAGGACTTGTTTTCTGTCCAGAACTTTTGGGCTTCTCGTTCTATCTGAGCTGGGTTATATACTACGTCTGAGGTCATTAATATTCACTGCTTATAAGGATTACGAATTAAGCGTGAATTATAGGCGAATGAGGCCCACTCTAACAGTCACATACGATGAATACCCAGAAGAGCATTCATCGTAGTGATTATAAGACGACTGTTGTTAGGTTTTAACTGGCTTGACGGGCAGGTATGCCAAGTTTTTTAAGCCTAGCCGCCATATCCTCTGCTGAGGTTGCGGCCTGAATGTCGCGATCAACAAACAGTACTTTACCGTCTTTACCAATGTAAATGGTATGACGCTTTGGAGCGCCGTAAAAGGCCAGCACATCATAGGCTGTGGCGACTTCTTTAGAGGGATCGCTGAGCAAGGGAAAGTCCGCTTCATTTTCGGCGGCAAATTCTTTGTTAGTTTCTAAGGCATCTACACTCGCCATGAAATAGGTTACATCTAACGCTTTAAGCAAATGACCATTCTTTGCAAGGGACTTGCATTCAATGGTACAGCCAGATGTAAAGGCTTTTGGGTACCATGCAATCACAATGGCTTGTTTATTGCGGAATTGCTCCAGCGTGTAGGTGTTGCCATCGGTCGCTTCAAGGATAAAATCTGGCGCCTGATCACCCACCTCAAGTGCAATGGTTGGTAGCGAGATGGATAAACCGATTAAAAGGATGAGTAATGCTTTATTAGCTGTCATGTCTTGGGACCTCCATGATCTCAATGTTGTTTTCTTGCCCTAACTAAAACGATACAAATAAGTAAGGCTATAAAAATTATTGGCCACGATCTGAGTTTAGAAAATATCGTGGCCCCGATTCTGGGTTGCACAATGCCGGATAACGCAGCGATCTTGTGCTGCTCAGCCAATTGGTAGATTCGACCTTTGTGATCAACTAATGCAGAAATACCGTTATTGGTGCCGCGCATTAATGGCTTGGCATTTTCTAGCGCTCTCATTTGAGCCATCTGCATATGTTGTTTGGGGCCAATAGAGCGCCCAAACCACGTATCGTTGCTCACCGTCATAATAATTGCTGAGTCAATACTGTTACGTGCTACTAGGTCTGGATAGACCACTTCATAGCAAATAGCGGCTGAAATAAGGTGGCCATGCACGGAAAACGGATGTTGATTGACCGCTCCAAGTGCAATTGACGACATGGGTAGATCAAAGAACTTAATGAGCCCACGGAGCATTGATTCAAAGGGCACATATTCGCCAAAAGGCACCAGTCGTGTTTTATTGTACTGCCCGGTGGATGGACCCATAGCGATCATAGAATTAAAGTAACGACGGGTTTCGTTGTCGTAGATCACTATGCCTGATAGTAAACTCGTGTTCGTCTTTAGGGCTCTTTTCTGAAGATCCTGCATAAATACGGGAATGCGTTCTGGAATCGTTGGCACGGCCATTTCTGGCCAGATAATTAAATCTTTGTCCCAATGACCCTCAGTTTGCGCGCTTAATTGGGTAAGTATTGCAGTCTGTTTTTCCTCAGACCACTTTCCACTTTGTGGAATGTTTGGTTGGATAAGCGTTACTGATAAGGGCTTGCCGCTTTCTTCAGTCCATTGATATTGCTGTAAGATATAACCCGCGAAGACAACACACAACATAACTACTGTTGATTGCCGTACGACAGAGACTTTAATACGCCCTTGGCAAATCAGTGCTAAAAGTATTCCAGAAAATGCGCTAAGAAAACTTAACCATAGAACTCCGCCTACAGGGGCCCAACCGCTGAGCCAGGTTCCGGTATGACTATAGCCCGCAAAGAGCCAAGGAAATCCTGTCAAAAACCAGGTTCTTACCCATTCACTAAGAATCCAAATAGAGGGAAGAGCGAATATCCAGCTAATAGGCGTTTGAGGGATAAGCGCACTCAAAGCAAAGGGAATAGCAAAGATACAGGCTAAAAAAAGACAGAACAAAATTGTTGCTAATAGGGCTAGAGGTGCAGCAATAAAACCATACTCATGAATACTGACATAGAGCCAACTGGCGCCTGCAAAAAACAAACCGAAAGCATAGACAGTAGTATTTAAAAGCGTTTTTTTAATGGTCTTATGTTGCAGGGAGCGGAACAGCAGAGCAATACTGATGAGTACCGCAGGCCAAAGGTTGAAAGGCGCTAAGCCGAGTGGGAAAATTGCTCCAGCAAAGAGTAGGCCACTGTAATGTTGAAGTTTTTCGGTGCCTCTCATTAGATTTTTTTAGAGACTTGTAGCAAGGTTACCTTACGCTTATCTGCTGCGATAACCGTGAAATCAAAATTTTCAATGCTAGTTTTTTCAGCTACTTTCGGTAATCGGCCTATGGCGTGCACAACGATTCCACCAACGGTATCAAATTCGTCATCTCGCAAACCGACATCAAAATATTCGTTAAAGTCTGCTATTTCAGTAATAGCGTCAACTGAATATAGGTTGTCACCTAGTTTACGAATTTGCTCTGGTTCATGCTCGTCGGTCTCATCTTCAATTTCACCGACTATTTCCTCTAAGACATCCTCGATAGTCAGCAGGCCAGATACTCCACCATATTCGTCTACCACTATTGCCATATGGTAGCGTTGCTCTCGAAATTCTTGTAGCAGAATATTAATGCGCTTACTTTCTGGGATAATATTCGCTGGGCGTAACAGGCTCTTTAGATCGAAAGAATCTTTGCCTGATAGTACTAAGGGGAGTAATTCTTTGGCCAATAGAATGCCCAGGATATCGTCTGACGACTCTCCAACCACGGGAAAGCGAGAATGCTGTGATTGAATGACTGTATTCAGAATTTCTTCTAACGATAAGTCTGCTTCAATAAATTTCATCTGCGATCGTGGGATCATAATTTCCCGCGCCTGCAAATCAGACACTTTGAGAGCACCTTCCATGATTTGGAGTGCACCAGCGTCAATAATGGATTCATTTTCTGCACTTCGAAGCATATCCGCAACTTCATCACTGCTGGTCGGGTTGGCGGAAAATGCTCGAACTATTCTTTTTAAAAAAGAGGGCTCGGTAGAATTTGGGTTAGACGATTCATCGTTCATGGTTATCTCAGTGGCACTCGCTAGGCTGTCTATCGCTTGGGGGCTCTAGGTAAGGCGCTGGAAAATCCAGACCAAGTAAAATTTCAGTTTCCAGGCTTTCCATGATCTCCGAATCTTTCTCATCACTGTGATCATACCCTAGCAAATGCAGAACACCATGAATAATCATGTGTGCCCAATGCGCGTTGATTGATTTATGTTGTTGAGTGGCNTCTCGCGCTACAACGGGAGCGCAAATCACAAGGTCACCCAGTATCGGCAGAGGTTCTGNCACAACAGCGTCAAAGGGGAATGAAAGAACATTTGTAGGGCCTGTTTTCTCACGATATCGGTGATTTAGTTGAGCGCTTTCTTGCTCATCTACAATTCGTATGCTGAGCTCTAAGTTATCTTCTGCTCTCACTGCTGTAGTAACCCAATGGTGAATGCTCTCGTCGTCTGGAGATTCCTCTGAAGTACAAGCCCTTTGAATGTGGATGGAAATAGTCATGGATTAGAGTGCTAAGACTCTTTTTCATGAGCATCGTAGGCATCTACAATACTTTGAACAATCGGGTGTCGAACAACATCTCGAGACTCAAAATGAGTAAAGCTGATATCTTCAACAGACTCTAAAACACTACAAGCATGCACCAACCCTGAGTTAACACCACGAGGAAGATCTATCTGTGACATGTCGCCTGTAATGACGGCCGTGGAGCCAAATCCAACCCTGGTGAGAAACATTTTCATTTGCTCACGAGTAGTATTTTGACTTTCATCGAGAATGATATAGGCACCACTTAAAGTGCGGCCACGCATATACGCAAGAGGCGCTATCTCAATAACATTGCGCTCCTGAAGTTTGGCGACGGTTTCAAACCCGAGCATCTCGTGCAAAGCGTCATAAAGGGGGCGCAGATAGGGGTCAACTTTTTGTGCTAGATCGCCAGGCAAGAATCCTAATCTCTCGCCGGCCTCAACGGCAGGTCGAACCAATAGAATGCGCTCCACCTCATCTCTTAATAAGGCTTCTACTGCGCAGGCGACAGCGAGGTAGGTTTTCCCTGTTCCGGCAGGGCCTATACCGAAATTAATGTCATGAGTTTGCATGGCCCGCACATAGCGCTGTTGATTTAGCCCGCGGGGCTTAATATTGCCTTTCTTGGTGCGAATAACTGAAAAGTTCTCGATATCACTGGGGGCAGGGATGGTGTTAGCCGATCGATCCATAGGCTTTCTTCTCTCATATTGTCGCAGGTGTAGATGTACCTCTTCGGGAGATACATCGTCGGAGTGAGCGGTGTGTTGATAAAGATTATAGATAACATCTGCAGCGTGCTGAACAGGTTCAGTTTTGCCGTAGATAGCGAAGAAGTTATCGCGTGAACGTATTTCTACCTTTAACCGTTGTTCAATTAGGCGCAAATTATCATCAAATTGTCCGCAGAGTGAGGCAAGACGGTGAGCTTCATTCGGCTCAAGGGTGATGTTAAGGGCAGCAAGATGGCTTTCCAGTTGTTTCAATGCGTGTTTAAAAACCTCTACAGTTGATTTATACNCCTAGCATAGCTCGATCTTGAGAGAAGGGTAAACTCTTTTTGTCACAGAGTTATTGCAAAAATCCCCTTTTTTTAATACCAAGGCCTAAAAAGAAGTCATTAGCCATGAAAACTTCAGGCTAGCACTCCTCGAAGAGAGTTTGGCAGAGCTTCTGTAATAATTACATCGGTAAATTCACCGATAAGGCTGTGGTCGCTGGCACTGAAATTAACCACTCGATTATTTTCAGTGCGGCCCTGTAATTCCCCCGGGTCTTTTCGAGAAATACCAGTGACTAAAAGACGCTGTGTGCTGCCAACCATTCGTCGGCTAATTTCACTAGCGTTTTGCAGGATACGAGCTTGTAGAATTTTTAGGCGCTGTTTTTTTACCTCATCACTTACATTATCTGCCAGGTCTGCTGCGGGGGTGCCTGGCCGAGCACTATAAATAAAACTAAAGGAGGTATCGAAACCAATGTGCTCGATAAGTTTCATTGTAGCGGCAAAATCATCCTCGGTTTCGTTTGGAAAGCCAATAATGAAATCGGAAGAAATGCTAATGTCGGGTCGTAATTCTCGCAGGCGACGAATTTTTGATTTGTACTCAATAGCGGTGTGTCCGCGCTTCATTGCCATTAGAATTCGATCAGAACCACTTTGTACAGGCAGGTGCAAGTGACTTACTAGCTCTGGAACCCTGCTATAAACAGCGATAAGCGCGTCAGAAAATTCTACAGGGTGAGAAGTGGTATAGCGAATACGATCGATACCATTAATACTGGCCACAAATGGTATCAATTCGGCGAAGTCGCATATTGATCCGTCCGGCATGTCGCCACGATAAGAGTTCACATTCTGACCCAGCAGATTAACTTCGCGAACGCCTTGTTCGGCTAGAGAGCTTATCTCAGCGAGGACATCAGCAATTGGGCGGCTTACCTCTTCTCCTCGGGTATAAGGAACCACGCAAAAAGTACAATATTTAGAGCAACCCTCCATGATTGAGACAAACGCGCTGACGCCGTCTGCTTCTGGGGTTGGCAGGCGATCGAACTTTTCGATCTCTGGAAAACTGATATCGACAATCACCACACCATCAGNTTTTTTAGACTCCATCATCTCTGGCAATCGATGTAGAGTTTGAGGACCAAAAATCAGATCAACAAATGGGGCCCGCTTGGAAATCGCTTCACCTTCTTGGCTAGCAACACAGCCCCCAACACCAATAATTAAATCAGGCTTAGCCTCTTTTAGATGCTTCCAGCGACCTAGTTGATGAAAGACTTTTTCTTGCGCTTTTTCGCGAATTGAGCAGGTGTTGAGCAATATTACATCTGCATCTTTTGCGTTATCCGTGGCGACCATCTGATGACTTTCACCAAGTAAATCTCGCATACGAGAGGAGTCATACTCATTCATTTGACAGCCATGAGTGACGATATGAAGTTTCTTAATGGGTTTTTCCTGCATGCTCTACACATTTCTTTTCAAATAGGGGCGCATTATAGCCTTGGCACCCCAATCCGCAACATTTTGCAGTGTGATTAAACCGGCGTGTGGTATTATTCTCTTCTTTAATTCTATACCAATCACAGTGGCATCTTATGGCTAGCGAACCCATTTATCGGATTACTTTTCACAATCAAGGGCATGTGTATGAAATCTATGCACGACATGTTTTTCAAAGTGACCTTTGGGGCTTTCTTGAAGTTGAAGAGTTTATATTTGGCGAGCGTTCGCAGATGATAGTGGATCCTGCTGAAGAGAAGTTAAAAAATGAATTTTCTGGAATAAAGCGCAGCTTTATTCCTATGCAATCTATTGTTCGTATCGATGAGGTTGAAAAGGAAGGAACAGGAAAAATTACCGAAGCAAGTGGTGGTAATGTTAGTTCATTTCCATTTCCACCTATGGTTAAAGCAAAACCTTCAGCGGATTAGAATCTGCGCACTTTAACGCGCTTGTTAATACTGTTTTGATTTTCCATGTAGACTACGATTTGATTAATATTGTGATAACAAGACTTTAGCGAGTATTCACGATGTCAGAGACGACTATTAAATTATTACCCTTTGAGTTCGCTCGAAGTAACGGCCTGTTACTGCGGGAGTCAGAAGGTGACCTAATATTGTCGCCCCAAGCTAATCAGTGGGCTATCTCAGAAGTTATTCGAGCCAACAACGATTTTTCTGCCGTTACCCGCCTTGATAGTGAGTCTTTCGAGAAAATGTTGGCATCGATCTATAGTGGCCGGAAAAATTCCTCAGAATCGGTGATGGAAGATATTAAAGATTTTGTCGACATGGAGTCTGCAGCGGCAGAATTGGAAGATACTGGCGACCTTTTAGATTCTGAAGATGACGCGCCGATTATTCGTCTTCTTAATGCGATTTTGGCGGAATCTTTAAAAGAAAAGGCCTCTGATATTCATATTGAGCCCTACGAGAAGGAATCCTTGGTGCGGTTTCGTCTCGATGGCGTACTCAGCACAGTGCTAAAGCCCTCAGTGCAGATTACGCCTCTTCTAATTTCCCGGATTAAAGTAATGTCGAAACTTGATATTGCAGAGAAAAGATTACCCCAAGACGGCCGCATGAGCGTCAAACTTGGAGGGCGTAGTATTGATTTGCGTATTTCCACTATTCCGTCAAGTCATGGTGAAAGAGTGGTAATGCGTCTTTTGGATAAAGATGCGGGTAAGCTACAGGTGGATGATCTGGGCATGCCTAAGGGCACCTCTGAGCAACTCGATGATTTAATTCGTCGTCCCCACGGCATTATTTTGGTCACGGGCCCAACAGGGTCAGGTAAAACCACAACCCTCTATGCTGCGTTACAGCAAATGGATCGACAAGGTCGCAATATCATGACCGTTGAGGATCCGGTGGAATATGATTTGCCAGGTATTAGTCAAACCCAAATAAATTTACGCGCTGGAATGACTTTTGCGCGCGGTTTAAAAGCCATTTTACGTCAGGATCCAGATGTCATCTTGATCGGTGAGATTCGTGATGGAGAAACGGCTGAAATTGCTACTCAGTCAAGCTTAACCGGCCACCTAGTATTATCCACACTACATACGAATACAGCGGCCGGCGCCATTACTCGCCTGCAGGATCTCGGTGTCGATAGCTTTTTACTGGCATCTACCATCAGAGGTATTCTTTCCCAACGGCTGCTGCGCAGGCTTTGCCTCAATTGTCGTAAGCCAGTTGAGCCTAATGAATTTAATCGAGAGTTATTACGTTTAGAGGTTGGCAAGACTATTTATGAAGCGGGCGGTTGCCCTAAATGCAACAGTACCGGTTATGCGGGNCGGCAAGCTTTGTTTGAATTAGTCACGGTGGATGCTCCACTGCAGACGCTAATTCATGAAAATGCGGGAGAAATTGAGCTAGAGACTTCGATTCGCCGGCAAGTGCCTAGTATCCGACAAGCGGGACTAAAATTGGTTTGTGACGGAGTCACTACAATCGAAGAAGTTCTTCGTGTCACCAGTGTGTAACTGACGATGCCTGCTTTTAATTACTCGGCTTACAATACAGACGGAAAACTTGTTGATGGTGTTATCGCGGCCGATTCTGAACGTCAAGCGAGACGTCTATTAAAAGACAAAAAACTATTGCCATCGACTCTCTCAGAGGTAAATCAGGCTAGCAAGAAAAAAGGTTATCGCATTGGGCGCCAGGCCAAGGTTGATAATTTTGATCTTTCACTGTTGCTTCACCAGCAGGCTATTTTGATTCAGTCTGGATTGCCCCTTGAAGAATCTTTGCGCATGACCATTGAGCAAGCTGAGACAGATAAGCAGCGGCGTATGGTGGAAAGTTGGCGTAGCGAGATTACTGAAGGGCGCAGTTTTTCTGAAGCCCTGCGACGTTCACCCTATAAAATCCCTGATAGTGTTATTGCAGGTGTCGGTGTGGGTGAAGAGAGTGGGCATCTGCACAAGATCCTATTGCGTCTCGCCGAAGAACTTGAAACCAGTGCCGAAAACCGTAAAACCATCACGCGTGCACTTGTCTATCCCATGACATTGATTAGTGTTTCGATCATTATGATTTCAATGATGATGGTTTGGGTGGTGCCAAAGATTACAGCGGTATTCGCTAGTTCAAATCGTGAGTTACCGTTGATTACCAAAGTGGTGGTTAGTTTAAGCGGCTTTACTCAGGACTATGGCCTTTATGTTTTGGGGTTAACCATTCTTAGTGTTCTAAGTTTCCGCCAAGCTATGCAGAATGCAGCGCGCAAACAGCGGTGGCATGCTTTTATATTGACCTTACCAGGTGTGGGTCGATGGGTGCGTATGGCTGACATTTCAGACTGGGCTCGCAGTTTAGGCGTGCTTCTAAATAGCGGCGTTCCCGCATTGGCAGCGCTAAACATATCCTCTGCTGTCGTCAGCAACCTTTCGCTGCAAAGCAAATTTAAAAAGGTTACTGAGGCCATGCGTCAGGGCTCAAGCTTACATAAGGCACTGGAAGATAATCTAGATGGTAGTGGATTTTTAGTTCATATGGTAGGCAGTGGCGAAGCATCTAGTGAGTTGGATAAAATGCTACTGCGAGTGGCTGAGTATTATTCAGTGAGGTTAAATAACACAGTTGAAGTGTTCTTAAAGTTACTTAATCCAATCTTAATTATTNTCATGGGTGCGATGATCTTAGGTATTGTGGCGGCGATTATGTTACCCATTATGGACATGAACAATGCGATTTAACTATTTATCTAATACCATTGAATCAAATATAAATGGAGTTAAAAGGGGAGTTCAATAAAATGAAGTCAAATAAAAAACAGCGCGGGTTTACTCTGATTGAAGTAATGATCGTTGTAACCATTATGGCGTTGATGATTGCTGCAATTGCGCCGAATTTATTTAGAAATGTTGTAAAAGCGGAGGCTATACGGATCGCTTCAGATATTCGTCAAGTTGAGAGTGCTTTAAAATTCTATCGATTAGATAACTATCGCTATCCTTCACAGCCTCAAGGTTTAGAGGCCTTAGTGTCAGCACCTTCAGGATCAGGAGCAGCTCAGTGGAACGGGCCTTATTTAGACAAGTTACCCTCAGATCCTTATGGCGTTCAATACCAATACTTAAATCCAGGCACTCACGGTAAGCAGGTTGAGGTGTTTACTTTGGGCCTAGATAATGTCCAAGGTGGAGAGGGTTCAGATAAAGATTGGGGTAATTGGAATCTTGATTGAATCTTTTGTTGATCAGATAACTCAAGTGCTTAAGTAGGCTTTATGAGGCGTGCTCAGGGTTTTACCCTCATTGAATTACTCATTGTCGTTGCCATCATTGTGATTTTATCTGCCATTAGTGGGTTGGCGATCAATCAAGCCTTCGATCGGCGCTATTCAGCTGAGGCAGATAAATTACTTATTTGGCTACAACAATTATCAGAGCGCTCCTCACTTGAGAGTGCCGCCTATGGCATTGTTACTAACACCGATAATGAGAATCGAGAGGCTACTGAACTTGTCGCCGTGGTCTACTTTAAAAACCGCTGGATCGCAGTGACTTCACCGAAGCCTTTTGTGCTGGGAGAGGAGTCCATTATTGGCTGGGATGTGGAGGAGCTGGGAGAAGAGTTACTACCTCAAAGTCGACCCCGGGCTCTGGGTGTAATTGATCAAGATGAGGTTAAACCAGCAGAGAAAGAATTCTTGTTGCCAGAAATGGCATTCTTGCCCGATGGCTATGTCGAGCCTCAAGGGGTCATTCAGTTGTCTTTTGATTCTTCTACATTAATCTTTTCTTTTGTCTGGGATGATGAGACCTCAAAGATGATATTGGAAGCGAATACCTTATGAAATACTCGACTAAGAAGAAAGGTTTCACTCTCATTGAGGTGATGGTTGCTCTTTTTATACTGAGCCTAGTGTTAGGCAGTGCCGTTCAAATGGTGCATCAGTATAGCGATGAGCGGCTGCGTATTAGAGAGCGCTTTTTCGCTAATCAGGTGGCTTGGAATCATCTTTTGGAGCGTTACCAGCATTCTCAGAAGTGGACAGCCAGCGCAGGCCTTTCAAACTTAAAGAACAAAGGTGTGGACAAGCAAGCTGGCCAGGACTGGCGTTGGGAGATGAAAGTTGAGAAGGCTATGGGACAAGACTTGTATCGCTATCAAGCCCAGTCTGCTTCAGTTACTAGTGAAAATNACCAGGCCACCTTGGCTATTTATCTGGTTGAAAATTAGATGTTAAACCTGTATTCCAGCAATCGGCAAAAGGGCTTCACCTTAATTGAAGTGCTTGTCTCTTTAGGGATATTGGCGGTAATGTCAGTGATGTCCTATCAGGCGGTGGAAGTTGTTTTGGGTGCCAATGAACGTAGCCGCACAGATCTTGCCGAAGACGTTAAATTACAACGTGCTTGGCAGATTATTGGGCGTGATTTACTGCATATGAGGCCTCGCCGTTTTGCCGATGGATTAGGGCAGGTCGAGGATGCGTACCTGACTAACCCTAGCGAGTTTGGCGTTCGGTTCAGCCGCGGCGGTGGGCCTATGGTTAAATCTAATCCTAGTGGTGTCCGGAGAGTAGATTATAAAATCAATAGTGACCAACAATTACAGCGCACCTCGTGGGCTATTACTGAGTCACCTCGACTTAGTGACGGCAACACCTTCACACTTATTAGTGGTGTTGAAAATGTAGTTTTTGGGCATCTTAGTCGTACCGGCTACTCTAAAGACTGGCCGCCAATTAACCAGCCTCTAAGTAAATATGCATTGCCAAGGATGATTAGAGTAACGATTACCTTAGAGAACGAGCGCGAGACTTCTCGTTTATTTCCGGGGGTGGTTCGTGATTAAAAATCGACTTCAAAAACAACGTGGTGTGGCTCTACTGGCTGCATTGATTCTGATGTTGGCGGTAGTCCTTATTTTGACTAACATTTTTTATCGTCACCAGATTGATGTTTCTCAGGCTTCCGCTTCTTTGCACGGTGACCAGGCGTTATTAATTGCTATAAGTGGGGAAGGTTGGGCAGGTGAACTATTGTCGGATAAAAATGATAANCGGAATATCGATGATTATGGCGAGATATGGGCTCAAGCAATGCCATTGCTGCCAGTCGAGGGGGGCACGNTAAAAGGCTGTATCAGTGATTTACAGGGCAAAATCAATCTTAATAGTTTTGTCAGTTATCGCGGTGCGTCTCTCAATAATGAACTTAATAATTTTGGTACTATGGGTGTGGCAAAAGCTTGGCTAAATCTCATGGACATGCTGCAAATTCCCGCCAGCCCTGATCGAGTAGCCTCTATTGTTGATTGGGTAGACGTGGATTCAACTATTATTAATAGTTGGGGAGCGGAGCAACCGGATTATGAGGGTCTTACATTCCCCAGAATGGTCGCCAATGATTTTATTTCTGATGCGTCTGAGCTCGCTGCGATTAAGAGTTATTCTGTGCAGGAAGTGCAAATGCTATCACCGTGGATGACGGCGCTACCGGGTTCAACCCCCATCAATATTAATACTGCGTCAGACCAATTAATTCTCGCTTTGGGTGGGGAAAATGGGCAACAGTTTCTAGATCTAATCAAACAGATGAGGCCAATCAGCGACATAAATGCTTTTTATCAGGAANTAGAGGCCTATTTTTTGATTCCATTGATTGACGTCCAAAAACGTTGGCCGNCAACACTCGTGTCAGTTAAGTCTGATTATTTTCANCTTTATCTTGAAGTCACTTTAGGCGAGGCTCGGATCCAAGTTAAAAGCATAATGGATAGGCAAGGTAGAACGAAACCAGTTATCATTGCGCGTGAAGTTACTGTTGTGCCAGCTAGCCTGCCTGACAAAGAAGAGTTGTCTGCGGCTGAGCAATTATTTGCCAAAAAGAGTGGCGATGAAGAGCCAAACGAGCAGTTGATGCAACAAAGTAATATAGTACAACCGGCCTGCGTTGCGATGGGTTTAACGGGAGAAATCACTTAGATGAGTGTCGAGCATATTTATAACCTCGATCAACGGATCGATCATGTAGATGATCCGCTGCAATCTGTGGCGGGCACTAATACTTCGACGATGAGTTTGTGGATTCCAAGCGAAAGAGTTGGCCTACATTCGGTGGACATTCCATCTGCACCCCAACGTAAGTGGGCAGAGCTCATTCCGTGGCTGTTAGAAGATAGAATCTTGCAACCCGTCGAAGAGATGCACTTTGTAGTAGCGGGACGCAGTGACGACCAATTGCATATCCTCGCTGTTAGCCGTCAAGATATGCAGGAGTGGAAACGAATTGCCGACAATGCAGGTGTCACAGCTATGGCTATGGTTCCTGATTTTATGGCACTGCACTGGGAGCCAGGAATAATTAGTGTTGGCTGGCGAGAGGGGGTGTTACTGGTCAGACAGTCATTGAACACCGGCTTTGCAGCCGAATCTAATATAGGCTGGAGCATTTTAGAGACTGTTATGCAGGACTTTAAGCAGGCACCGCGATTGTCTATCTCTGTGCCTGATGTTGATATAGTGCCAAAAAAATTGGCTCAAGGTGCTGATATCAATACCTCCACAGTTGACTGGCAGTTTTCGCATATTGACCCCAACTTGAATTTAATGACGGGCGAATTTAAGCCAGCTCCAAAGGAAACAGTGACTTCTTTTTGGTGGCCAGCTGCAGCTGCAGCTGGTCTCCTTTTAGCGCTATGGGTGGGCTACCTACAGACGGCTAATCATGCTTTGGAGTCTGAGGTTGAGGGATTACAGCAAAANATATTGGCTAATTACACTCGCTTGTTTAGTAACTCTAATACCAGNATTAAGACCCTCAAAGCTGACGCTGAGAGCCGNATAAATCAATTATTTAAACAGCAACAAAGTCTACAAGGCCAACCNATAGCTGGACTCTTAGCTATNGGTAATATTATGGCTGGTTGTCAATGTGAGCTTGAGGGCCTCTCAGCAAGTCAGAACAGTTTAAAGCTGACGCTTCTTGGTGCTGCTGGATTAGCTGAAAGAACGCTGAGAATTCCTGGCTACCAACTCAGTCTTAATCAAGATAAAGCCGCCGGCCCTGAGGTTTTTTTGTTATCAGTTACTGAACTAAAAAAGCAGAGGCCTGATCGATGAAAAAATTCATGGATAGCTTAAGAAATCGCTTAAGTGGTCTTCAGCCTCGAGAGTGGCAGCTGCTGTTTACGGGGATAGCTATGCTATTTTTTACCAGTATTTATGTGGCTTTGTCACCGATAATGGAGAAACATGATCAATTGGTTGATCAATCAAATCAGCTTAAAATCGATCTACAGTGGTTGCAGCAACAGAGTGCAGTGGTTTCAAACTTGTCCAATGGCTGCGGTAACCGCGTGGTTCAGCAAGGATCCGGTCGCGACAACCTAACTAAACTAGTTAGGCGTAATCAGTTGCGCTTGGGTCAGATCAGAGATCTAAATAATGGCTTTGAGGTAAGGTTTAGTGGTGCTGACGGTAATCGTATATTGCGTTTGAGTCACCAGATAGTCTGTGCTGGGTTCAACGTGCAGGCACTCGAAGTTGAGCGGTCTTCCCCAGAGTTGTTTGAAGGGTCCATGGAGATAATCTATGTTGAAGATTGAACTAAAAAACACCCAACAGTTGTCACGCTTGGTGGTAGTTTTAGTGATGGTCTTACTTTCTCTTTACCTTATTGTCTTGATAGGTCTTCAGTTGCAGACAGCTAAAACAACTTCATCGGTCGTTGCTAGAGTAGCGCCTGGAAAAATGGTAGNTTGGGCCTGGTTTGGTCGCCAAAGGGTCATAGCACCCGTAAAGACNCAGACAGATCTCGCCAATGCGCAAATTAATGCAGAGCTACTTGGCGTTATGTTGGCCGGCGCCTCTTCATCGGCAACGCTTAAATTTAAAGGAAAGCCGGAACAGGTTTACCAAATGGGTGACAAGCTTAACGGAAAGATGGAGCTAGTTGATATTGAGGCTTATCGTATTGTGATCAGTGACAATGGCATCAATAAACAATTATTAATGAAAAAGCCAGATGTGATTATGGAGTCACAAGAAAGCGGCGAAGATGTTGATACTCAGACACAGGGGTTTGCCCTGGCCAATATGTTTGGTGCCGTGCCGGTTAATATCGGTGGTGATACGGGCTTTAAGATTAACAATCTATCGGCAGATGTGCAGGCTATGGCAGACATACGCGATGGCGATGTGGTGGTCCAGATTGACGGTCTTTCGGTGCAAGATTTAATGTCTGATCCCGTTAAGTGGATGAGCTATAGTAGCTCAATTAGCCTTCCCGTGACTCTTATGCGCGAAGGCCGCGAAGAAATTATTTATGTCAATGCCGCTAGTCTCTCGGCTAAAATGTTACCAACTCTAGGATTAAAGCCCTAACATGATTACTTCAATAATACAGTGGGGAAAACTAATGATCGTGACTTTGTATCGGCATGTGATGAAAGTACATCGCCTCAGTGAATTGGGCGTTGTGTTTTTTTTAAGTTGGTGCCTAGCGGCTGAGGGTATGGCAGCAGAAACTGTACAGATCAATTTCCGTGATGCAGATATTCGTAGTGTTATTGAAAGTGTTGCCGAAATAACCGGTAAATCTTTCGTGTTAGATCCGCGGGTTAAGGGCAAGGTGACCATTATCTCGCCGCAGCCAATTGATTCCGATTTGCTCTATCAAGCAATTTTGTCCGCGATTCAGGTGCAGGGATTCCAAGCTGTGGAAGATGGTGCTGTGACTCGAATTATTCCGTTCACGCAGTCTTTTAATTTTGCTGGGGGCAATGGCGACAACACCTTAGAGACTGAGATTATTAAGGTTAAATATGTCCAGGCCGCGACACTCGTGCCTGTGTTGAAGCCTTTGCTGAGTAATGGAGCGAGGTTGCTAGCCTTTGCCCAAAGTAACTATTTAGTTATTTCTGATATCCGCAGTAACGTGGATGAAGTGAAGCGAATTTTGCGAAAGCTCGATGACCCTGATCAAACTGCGGTTGAGGTTATTAACCTCAACTATATTTCAGCGGGAGAGGCGGTACATATTGCTGGCCAGCTGAAACAATTGCAAAAACAAGATTTATCGCTAGTAGAGGACGGACTTAATAATCGTATTATTGTGAGTGGCCCGGGTATTGCTCGTACGACCTTTAAAAACATGCTCAAGCTACTGGATCTCCCATCGACTAAAAAAGGCAGTGTTGAGGTGATCTACCTTGATTATTCCCGTGCAGCTGAAATTAAGCCTATTATCGACGGCATGCTTGGCTCAGATGTTTTCTTGCGTCTGGCCGGAGAATCTGTAGGTGATGGCAAATCTAAGGCCGCAACTAATTATACAATTGAAATTGATGAGCTTAATAATGCGTTGGTGATGGCAGCGCCCTCGGCAGTTATTCGTGAGATAAGAAGTGTCGTTGCGAAGTTGGATATCGCTCGCCCTCAAGTCCTCATCGAGGCGGTTATTGCTGAATTATCTGAGGGTCAGGCAAGAAACCTTAGCTCTCAATTAGTTATTACAGGTAGAGATCGAGGAGGATACTTAACCAATTTTGATGGAGTCTTATCGGGCCTGCTGGGAAGCGCATTGGGAGGTGGTGGCTCTGATAATGCAATTGCATCTGCATTACCTAAGTCTGTTATTGGAGTGGTTGGTGATTTTGACCGTGAAAATAATAGAGGTATCGGTTTATTGGTTCAGGCCTTGAAAACCGACGNACGGACTAAAATACTATCAACACCCTCAGTTATTACTCTCGATAACGAGGAGGCTAACCTTTCAGTAGGAGAACAGGTCCCCTTTCCTTCAGGTAGCTATGCGAGCACTAACAACTCCAATAGTATTAATCCTTTTACGACCGTAAACCGCGAAGACGTAGGCGTCATGCTTAAGGTCAAGCCGCAAATTAGTAAGGGCAATGCAGTAAGGCTAGAAATCGAGCAGGAATCATCCAAAGTTAAAGCAGGCAGCGCTGACTCTCAGTTTGGCGCTACAACTACTAAAAGTACGATGCAAACAAACGTCATGATTCAAGATNGTGAACTATTGATTCTGGGTGGCTTAATCGAGGGGCAAACNGATAATAGCGCCTCCAAAGTGCCTTTTTTGGGCGATATTCCGATTATCGGCAATCTATTTAAATCCTCCAGAAAAGGCGATAGCGAAAAAGTCCTAATGATGTTTATTAGGCCGACCATTATCCGTACGCCAGAGGATGCTAGGGCACTGTCAAAATCTAAGTTTGAGCATTTAATAACGCGAGACTTTGAAGGTGAAAACGAAGGTACTGTGACTAAGCAACTAAAAGAGTTTATAAACCAAGGACAGGATTTAGAAATTACAGAGTAACGGCAGGCTATGAGTATTTATTTGCAGCATTTTGCCCTAAAGCGAGAGCCGTTCTCGATTGTGCCTGATCCTGACTTTTTATACCCCAGTCAGAAACATCGTCAAGCAGTTGCCCATCTAAAATACGGCCTCGACCGGGAAGGTGGATTTATACTGCTAACCGGTGAGGTTGGCACAGGAAAGACCACCCTTACCCGCACTATGCTGCTGCGTATTCCTGCCCATGTCCGGGTAGCTTATGTATTAAATAGTAAGCTCAATGAAACGGATCTCTTAGCCAGCATCTGTGATGAGCTGGCCATTAAACTGCCGAAAAGTAAGAATCTGTCATTTTCTAAAATTTGTATTGATGCCTTAAATCAGGATTTGCTTGCCAGTCATGCCAAAGGTCAAAAGACCTTGATCGTTATTGAAGAGGCCCAGAACTTGAGTGCAGATGTTCTGGAAACGCTTCGTTTGCTGAGTAACCTTGAGACTAACACTCATAAATTGCTGCATATTCTTCTTGTCGGCCAGCCAGAATTGCTGGAGGTACTCGCGCAAAAGCAACTGCGTCAACTCAACCAAAGGGTTGTGTCACGCTTTCATCTTTTACCGTTAGATCAGTCTGAATTGCCCAACTACATTAACCATCGATTGCATCATGCGGGTGCGGCAGGTCCTATCTTTGATCAGGGCTGTATCAAGGTGTTGTTCAGGTTAACTAAAGGTGTGCCTCGGCTGATCAATCTTATATGCCATCAATCCCTGTTAGCGGCGTACTCTTTAGGCGTCAAGAGTGTATCGTCAGGCTTGGTAAAGGATGCTTCAGTAGAAATCCTTAGTGGTCTTGATAATGGTAAGCCAAAGACCTCAAATAAACCTCTGACGGTAGGGCTTTTATTGATTTTAATTATGGTGTCGGGTTTTGTATTTTTACCGCGAAGTGCGCTAGATTCATTGCGCTTGGCCGCCAGCATTGAGGAGCCCAAGGCACAGAGTGTATCGCCAAAAAACGAAGAAATTGTATCGCTGGAAAAGACTGCACTAGATCCGTTTGTAGAAGACGTGGTCAAAAATCATGATGAATTGTTAGTGAGCGATGATCCAGTCATCGGCTCACTTGAACAGGATGCGACTCCTTCGGTTATCCCTGAACAGAATATGATTGCCTTAGAGTTTATGGATACATCTAATTCTTTAGTTAATTTGCTCGCTTCTTGGTCTATNGAAAGTTCAGCGGTCTACTCTCTTGAAGTCTTTACTGGAATTGCAGCAAAATTTGGTTTGCAGCCAGAAAAGGTAGCCCAAGCAGCTCCGTGGATGTTAAGCGCTATAGATAGACCAGGAATCGTGGTATTAAATGAGGGTAATGGAGTACTGAAAAGCTACTTATTAAGTCACCTTGAAGAAGATTCAGTCACCCTCACAACAAAGGATGGTGAGATAGATGTTGACCTTGATCAGTTTGCCGATCGCTGGACTGGGAGCTTTCTGTATCTATGGCGCCCTCATAAAGAGTTTGATCTTCTTATGCAGGGCGATACTGATAAGTTAGCAATGGCTTGGTTGCAAGAGAAGCTGAGCATGGAAGATCAGGGTATGGAAGAAGTTATTACTGGTGGCCATTACACCGAAGCGGTTAAAGGCCAAGTGATGGAATTTCAGCGCCGACATGGGCTCAATGCCGATGGTGTTGTTGGTAGGCAAACCCTNATGCAGCTAAATGAAATTTCTGATGATGAAATACCCAGACTAAGAGGTAGTGCTCACTAATGTCCTTCATTCTCGATGCCCTAAAAAAAGCGGAACGAGATCGTTTGCGAGAAGATCCCAAAAATTTGGATGATTTTGTCAGTGCGCATTGGGATCCATATGAAAAAGCGCCTTCCATCCTAGCCTCGCGGAATTGGTTACTGGGTTTCCTGATGATAATCATTGTTTTTGGGGTGGGACTATATATGCAGGGCTGGAAGATTAATGCCGCAACTGATGTTATCTCAGTGGCGGATCTACAGCTCCCGGAATCTGAAGNTTTATTACCTTCTGCAGTTGAGGTCAAACCTGCACTGGATGCTGAGCTGTCTCTGTCGCCAGCGGCCGAGCAACCCATTACTAATGCTGCCCCATCGGTGCCAGAATTTATTATTGCTGGTCATATGTTTATTGCAGAGGGCTCAAATTCCAATAGATTATTTATTGGGCAGAGCAGTTATCGAGAGGGGGACAAGATAACTCAGGAATGGACGTTAGTGTCTATTAAGCCAGATTATTTTATTATCAGCGCCGGTGAAAGCACAGAAGTATTACCTTATCGTTAGTCCGTAAAGACTTCTAGTAATGAATCTTTGCCACGATTAAAGCGTTTGGCGCGTCTATAGGGAAATACGTCAACGACATACCCATCACGTATCTGAGTTTGTAAGTTTTGCCAGAAGCTCATGTCATAGAGATCGCTATGCATCTCATCAAATATTTTTCTAGCTTTCATATTACCAGAGAAAAAGAGTCTAAATTCTTCTGGAAAAATATCATCAGGGCCCACGGTATACCAGGTACCTGACTGCATTTCTTCTTGCTCAGTTCTGGGTTCGGGAATTTTGCGAAAGTTACATTTTGTTAGTGTGGCAATTTCGTCATAATCATAGAACACCACTCTACCATGACGAGTAACGCCAAAGTTTTTAAGTGGCATGTCGCCGGGGAAAATATTTGCCGCCGCCAATTGTTTAATACAGTTGCCGTATTCTTCCATAGCACTTTGCATTTCTTCTTTATTGGCAGTTTCCAAATAGATGTTAAGTGGCGTCATGTAACGCTCTGTATAAAGATGCCTAATCAATAATTTATCACCGCGTATTTCTATTTGGGACCCTGCAACGGCCTGTAATTCCTCTACCAGAGCATCTGAAAAACGATTTAAGGGGAAAATTAGGTCGTCAAATTCTTGGGTGTCCGCCATTCGACCGATGCGGTCGCTGCGAGACACTAAGCGATATTTTTCTCTCACGATCTGATGTGTTACTTCCTTAGGTGGAGCAAACTTATCTTTTATAATTTTAAATACAATATTGTAAGACGGAAGGGTGAATACAGTCATAACCATGCCTTTAATGCCTGGCGCGATAATGAATTGGTCTTCAGAGGTGTTTAAGTGACCGACCAACTGACGATAAAATTCTGTTTTAGCATGTTTAGGGAACCCCATGGCATTATATATTTCATAATCTAGCTTATTCGGCATTAAGCTTTTCAGAAAGTGAGCATATTGGTATGGCAGTGGCGCATCGACCATAAAATGATTGTGTGTAAAACTGAATACTACACTGAGTTCGTCTGCAGTAAATAAGGCAGTATCGACATATAAGCTACCCTCTTCATTGTTTAGAATGACGAGCACCATAGGGAAAGTGTTATCACCGTCGACTACTCGTCCGACCATATAGGCGGCTTTACCCCGATAGAACGTTGATTCTAGAAGATCAAATTTTACAGCGCTATGAGGCCCTTGGATGTTAGGGATAACTTCTTGGCCAAAGACACCCATAATACAATCAAGATCTAGAGTTAAGTCTTCTTTGGGCAGCGAGAATTCAGACTCTTCAATAATTCGCTGAAAGGTTTCGCGGAAGTCTTCTCCTTCATAGCGCACAAAAATACTGTACTCCGCTTCAGGTGCTTCGAGCAACTGCGAAGATAAAACATAGATAATATCGTCGTTAATTTTATCGTGATCATGAATGTCACTAAACACAGAATTAAAGAAGGTCTCTGCGATCTCAAAGTTAGGAAAATTGAAGACTAGTTGGGTGTAGGCAGTCTTTGCTTCACCCCAAAGTGAGAGATTGGCGATATCTTTATTAGTCACCATCTCTAAATATTGCACAGTTTGCGTGATTTTATATTTGTACAATTCTAACCGTTCAACATTAGCTTGACGTACTCCGTGCCAGTCGGCTTTCTCATAACGTGCTTTGGCGCTCAATGTTGAATTGAGGTAGTCTGCAAAATAGCTACGAAAGCCATTCAAAATGGTTTTCGCCATTCGCCGTGCAGTAGAATTGTGAATTAAAGGTTGAAGTGCCATAAAACGGTTCTCACCGACCCTTAGTCGAGCATTTTTTTTAAGTTTTTTAATTGCTGCTGATTATGTTTTTTAGTGGCCGGTACTTGAGAGACTTCGGGCAATGCTGGGGGTAGATCAACCGCCAGCTTTTCACCCGCTACTATACGGTCACAATACTGTTGGTAGATTTCACTAAATGCCGGCAGTGCTTTGGTTTCGATAGCATTAGCCAACATATGCCAGCCAGCATCCCGGCCAGCAAGATAAACCGCTGGATGAGACCAAGATTGGTCGGCTTTTGGGCTGCGCTTATTACACGCTTCTTGATAAGCCTTTCTGGGGGTAGGCAGTCCCGCCGGCATGCCTACATAACGGCAGGCATTGAGCATCTTATGTAAGGTTGGGAGGTATTCGCTGTCGGCGATAATTTTTTCTGCCGCCGCGCAAATGACATCCGGAGCGAAGTCATTGAGCTTACTCAACCATAATTTTTTGGCGAGCCCAACAGATTCATTTTTATCACCAAAAGCACTGTAATATTGATTGTGATAATTAGCTCTAAAAAGGGCAAACACCTGATTAATGGCATCAATTAGTTCTGGGCCAGCAGTGGGTGTGGATTTAGGACGCCCAGCTGCGGTCGGTGAGATCTTCGACGAAGCTGCGATCCCGGATGCGACCTTTTGAATATCCTTGCTGTTTGCCATTTGAAGTTTCCGTTAACAATTTACTTTGATGCGCCCATTGACGCTTCACATATTGTAAAAATTTAGTGCTCCAGGAGCATTGAGGCGTTCCATTTTCTTGCCAGTATAAAACAAACTCGGGGATTATTTTTTCGGCAAATGGGCGCTCTATATTTGCCATTTGCAAGACATCATACACTGCTTCTTTAGGTTTCCACTGCGCTGTGATTAGTCGTGGCATTGAGTCTTGTTCCATCATGCCATTAAAAAATTGCCATTGACGTCTGATATGCTGGATAAATTTTGAATCCCAGGTGCTTGATAGATCCCCTCGATCTCGCCAATAGAGAATAAATTCTGGGATGGCGTCTTCAATAAAGTTAGTGTTAATGCCGCCTTTAGTCACTAAGATATCAAGTGCATCCGCCGAAGGTCGCCACTCCCCAGTCACTGATATTTCTTTTCGCCGCCGATTTTGAGTTGTTTCAGCTTGCTGCCATTGGCGCCAAACTTCTTTAATATATTTTGATTCCCAACTGTGTCGGGGCACATTGCGTTCGCGCCAGTAAGCGACAAATTGTGGTATTTGCTGTTGAGCAAATTCTCGAGTCACACCGAGTTGCGCGAGTTGCCGTAGCGCATCTTCGCTCGGCTGCCAGCTACCACCGATGGTTTTTGCTGAATGAGGATTGCTTGTTGTCGGCGCGAGCGCAATGTTAGTAGACCTATCGGTCATCCCAGGCGATACGGCATTGGAATTTTCGTTAAAGGCAAACCGGAAATCATGGTGGGCGGTAAAAGGACCTCCACCAATTAATAATAACCCTTTCTCATGTAGGCTTGCCGATAATCGACGAAAGTCATCTTGACCCCAGAAGGGTGCCAGCTCGAGAAGTTTATCGGAGGGCAATGTAATCCAGTCAAAACCGCTGCTGCTGACGGGGCTGCCATGGCTGATGCACTCCTGCAGAAGTTGCAGCAATACGGTCTCCTCTAGGCCAATGGTTGCGGCCAAGGTTGGAGAAATAACAATAGCTTTTTCAGGAATTAACGACATCTTATTACTCTATCAGAAAGCCACTGCTTGGACGAGATAAAGATGGGGACAGTTATGCTGTATTTTTATTCCGGGATCATTGGGCCACTATCGGGCACTCGGAAATATTATTTTGAACGGTAATAGTACTGTACATAACACCAGTAATAGGCTTAAATAACCCTTAGTAGATGCAGGAGATGTTCGGTGGTCAGCAAAACCAAAACAGCGTATGTATGTAATGATTGCGGTGCAGATTATCGCAAATGGCAGGGTCAGTGCTCTGAGTGTAATGCTTGGAATACGCTCTCTGAGGTGCGATTAGGTAGTCCGGCTCGAGCGGGCAAAGTCTTGCGCCCCGGTTTTGCTGGTGTCGTTGATAGTGCGGTAAAAACACTTGCAGATATCGCTCTTGATGAAATCCCCCGCATAAGTTCGGGCGCCGGTGAATTAGACTTAGTACTAGGCGGAGGTTTTGTGCCTGGTTCCTGTGTATTACTGGGTGGCGAGCCTGGAGCTGGTAAAAGTACGGTGCTGTTGCAAACATTGTGTGCCATGGCTGAGAGCAATAGCGCACTCTATGTTACTGGTGAAGAATCCCCCCAGCAGGTTGCGATGCGCGCCAACCGTCTTGGACTACCCACGGAAAAACTTGAAATAATGGCAGAGACCTCAGTTGAAACTGTCTGTGCTATTGCTGAGAAAAAGCGGCCAAAAATACTCGTCGTAGATTCTATTCAAGTCATGCATATTGAGGAAGTGTCCTCTGCTCCAGGGAGTGTTTCCCAGGTGAGAGAGAGTGCTGCAATGTTAGTGCGTTTTGCCAAGCAGACGGGAACAGTGCTGATCTTAGTGGGTCATGTAACCAAAGATGGATCATTGGCAGGCCCAAAGGTTCTTGAGCATATGATAGATTGTTCTTTGATGCTGGAGGGCTCAAGTGATAGCCACTTTAGAACACTGCGTAGCAATAAAAATCGGTTTGGTGCGGTCAATGAGTTAGGCGTTTTCGCCATGACTGATAAAGGCTTACGTGAGGTGCCCAACCCATCTGCCATATTTTTACAGCGTGGCGAGGAGGTTTCTTCGGGTAGTGTGGTAATGGTGGTATGGGAGGGTACGCGGCCGTTACTGGTTGAATTACAGGCCTTGGTCGACGATAGCCATTTAGGTAATCCGCGCCGCGTAACCGTTGGTTTGGATCATAATCGTTTGTCGATGTTGCTAGCCGTTTTACATAGACATGGTGGCATTATGGTGGGTGATCAAGATGTGTTTGTTAATGTGGTTGGCGGTGTGAAGGTTCTAGAGACCAGTGCCGACTTGGCATTAATTTTATCGGTTATGTCCAGCTTCCGTGATAGCCCGCTACCTAAAGACTTGGTTGTGTTTGGAGANGTTGGCTTGTCCGGTGAAATTCGNCCGGTGGCTAATGGTCAGGAGCGACTGAGGGAGGCGGCTAAGCACGGTTTTACCCGAGCGATTGTTCCGGCAGGGAATATGCCCAAGCAGCCGATTAAAGGGATGAAGGTTATTTCAGTTCGCAAGATCACAGAGGCCTTAGAGGCACTTTAGACGCTACGCTGTGGTCAAGATGGAGATATGCTCCGGCTCTTTCAGAAGCGGTTGTATTTGTGTCAGAGCTGCACGCCTTTCGTTAGAATGATACCAAGCCTTCCAGTCCGCCAAACATTCCATTTGAATGAGCGTATAACGTATTTTAGTATCTTTTAAATCCTTGAAAGCCTTGCTGGAAATAAAACCCTGAGCGGGAACGGCGGCCTGAATAATTTTCCTTGAAAACTCTTCATAAGTCGCCTCCATTTCCGATGCTAATGTTCGTTTTATCAAGACCGCCAGCATTTTTGACTCCTTCTCTACAGACCCAGGGGAGCATCATGCTTAAAGCTACTTTATTAGTAAAGGTGTTTGACATCGGAACCTCTCAAGCGTAAATTGCCAGTTCTTGCTTCGGCAACAGGTTCTCAATGTTCGAATATCTTTTTTTGATGTTTTAGCTGAGAGTTAAACGGGAAATCGGTGCGNTACAACGACAATGGTCGACGCTATTCCGATACTGCCCCCGCAACGGTAAATAAGAATATTTGATGGAAGTACCACTGTGCGATTGCATGGGAAGGTTATCAAATAGAGCGCTAGCTCACTTATGAGTCCGGAGACCGGCCTGTCGCTACGCAAATACCGCGGGGTGCGGTCTTGTGCTGATTGACAGTTTCTGTCCCTCTGCTTTACGCCCCGTATATTTAAAATCTATACGCTCGGGTGAGAGTGTCAGAGGAAATCATGAGAAAAACATCCTTTTTATCTTTAGCACTAACGTTGTCCGCTACATCATTACAGGCGCAGACTGTTGTCGCCGATACAGAAATTCAGGAAGTGCTGGTAAGTGCTTCACTTGTTCCTATTACAGTGAGTCGGTCTGCTAACGCTATTACCGTTATTGATAGAGAGCAGATAAAAAATCGTGCGGCTCTAAGTGTTAGCGAGCTTCTTCGTGATGTTCCCGGGTTTGCTGTTAGTCGCAGCGGTGTCCAGGGTTCACAAACTCAGATTCGTGTTCGGGGAGCAGAGGCTAACCATTTACTCGTTATGATTGATGGGGTTGAAGCCAATGACCCATCTCAGAGCGATGAGCTTAACTGGGGCACTTTGGTTACTGATGATATTGAACGTATCGAAGTTATTCGTGGCCCGCAAAGTTCGTTGCGCGGCAGTGATGCGATCTCTGGTGTGGTGAATATTATTACTCGCAATGCCGATCAACCTTTCAGTGCCAAGGTATTTGCCGAAGTGGGTAGTTTTTCGACTCAGCGTAATGGTTTTAGTGTTGGGCACAAGCGTGGTGATTTTGATATCCGGTTAGGAGTTAGCGACACGGAAACTGACGGCGCTAACATTTCACGATCTGGTGATGAGAAAGATGGGTATGAAAATACCAGTATCAATTTAAAATCTGGTTTTAAGGTGAGTGACGAATTAGAGTTTTCATTTGCGGCTCGGCAGTCTGATGGTATGAATGAATTCGATGCCGACAATGACTTCGATGGTTTTGTTGAAGATCNGGATCGCGTTTCTGAATTCCGTAATCGCACTATGAGAGTGCAGGGCNACTATATGTCTGCTGACGGCAATTGGCAGCATAAACTTCTGATAGCACAATCAAACAATGATAATGAAGCCTTTGCTGATGGTGTTTTAGGCAACCGTACTGCCTCGACCAAAGATCAGTATCAATATATTGGGTCCATGTTTTGGGATGGATCAACGCAAAGACTGTCTTTCTTGGCNGAGCTTGAAGAGGAGGACTTCAAGCAAAGAGGCNCTCTCAATTGGGGTCTAGATCCAAATCAAGATCGCGAGCGTGATACCAATAGCTTTGCGATCGAGTATCGCACTGATATTTCCGAAAACCTAACCTTAGCTGCTAGTGGCCGGTATGATGATAATTCTGAATTTGAAAGTACTAACACTTATAGGGTAGAAGCGGTTTATCAGNTGAGTGATAGCGCTCGTCTGCGTAGTGCCTATGGCACAGCTGTTAAGAATCCGACTTTTTCTGAGCGCTTTGGTTTTTATACCAACTTTATTGGGAACCCTAATCTTGAGCCTGAAGAGTCCACTAGCCGGGAGTTGGGTATAGACAAGCAACTGGGCCAGCTAAGCTTATCCGTCACACTATTTGATTCAAAGTTAGACAATGAAATTGATGGCTTCGTCTATGACCCCGTTACTTTTGGTCATACCGCAGGTAATAAAGAAGGGACCAGTAGGC
>JGI26254J51713_1000048_pt1 | contig 47323 bp, 38 predicted proteins | sample SaaInlV_120m_DNA_3_FD_51713 | JGI IMG/M metagenome (IMG submission 51713)
ATAAGAGCGTTGTCATATCAGCAAAGGTGAGTGCCCATGCCGTTGCCTTCGCTTTCCGTTCATCCATACTAATAACTTGACGGAAATTCATTTTTTAATCTCAAATAACAGACAAATAAGCATCAATCAATTGCTGAATTTTTTTTCTGTTTCAACGGAATAATCTCTTACATAATTAGGCACAAAAGTCATGAGTTTTTCTTGAATGAGAATAGGATGCTCTCGAGCATGAATACTAATAATTCCTTCAACAATAATACTTTTAAGCATCATTTCATTTTCGGAGCGACGCTTCAATTTTCCCCCAATAGGAAGAAAAATCATATTCGCCATAAATACCCCATAAAAAGTAGTAATAAGTGCCAAACCCATCCCNGAAAGGAGTTTTGCAAATCGCTCAGAAACATCATAGGATGCTGCANTATNCACTTCTTCTCCGCCGGCAAAATTATTCATCATAACAATGAGACCTAATACGGTCCCCAACATGCCAAACGCTGGCGCATAGGANCCCATGTACAAAAATAATTCCTGACCAGCAATATGACGACTGGAAATATTTTNCATTTCAAGATTTAAAAAAGTTCGGAGCCGAGATGAGTCTCNTTCATTGATCGCAAGTTCTATACCATTTTTAAAAAAGCCTTCTCTCATATTTGGTAATTCAGCCTCAAGGGATAGGAGTCCATCTTTTCGTGCTTTTTCAGCTTTTTCAACGATTTCATTAATAATACCTACATAATCGTAATCTTCTCCTTTAAAAACATTTTTTATAATATTAAAAATATTTTTCATTGCTGTAATAGGGAGGTTAACCATGGTTGCTGCGAGCGTTCCACCTACTACGATAAGAAGAGAGTTGAAATTTAGAAACCAAATAAGTTTACCCCCACTTTGCATAATGCTCATGACAATAATACCAAGCCCCGCCAGTAAACCAATGAGAGTTCCTAAATCCGTACTGCCTTTATTTGTTTCCATATTTAGCCATATTATAATGAATTAAGTATCATCAAGTTAAAGTAAAGTATTATATAGGATTAGTCTTTTTTCTTTGTTTTGGAGAGTGATTGGCTCCCCTTATACAGTCTATCATGTTCTTCATCAGTTAAGCTATCAAATCCTTCACGATTAATTTTATCAAGAATTCGATCAATATCTTGTTCAATTGCTTTATGGTGTGACACCTTTTTTTCTTCATGTTGTACTTTGTATTCCATGGTTCGCTTGCGAATAGAAAACCATAAATCATTAAAATGGACGGGACGCTTCAACATCAAATAACCAATAATCATTCCTGATAAATGAGTCATATGGCTTATTTGAGAAATCGTATTAAACGAGGACATAAAAGCAATCGTACCAATGCCAATTACAAACCAAATTGATTTTATTGGAATAAGTCCATACAAATAAATTGTTCGATTGGGATAGGTTAACCCATAGGCCAATAATACGCCATATACAGCACCACTTGCGCCAACAATAGGTGTCATTGAGTTGAGTCCAAAAAGTAAGGTAACGAGTCCAGCGCCTACACCCGTTCCAAAATAAAATTTCAAAAAATACTCTTTTCCCCAAAGTCTCTCTAATTCACTACCAAACATCCACAAAACAAACATATTTATTAATACATGCCACACGCCACCATGAAAAAACAAATACGTGAAAGGTTGCCAAAGCATGAATTCAGACCAAACCAATTTCGGGACAAGTCCAAAAAGTGGAAAAAATAAGCTTTCTGTCCTGGCGATAGTTTGGAGTAAAAAAATTCCAAAATTCACAGAAACTAAAATTTTAATAGCATCAGTAAATAGAGCAGGTTTGTAGGAAAGTTGCCCGGGGTTAGATTGAAATTGATATCTCATGAAGTCTTAAATATACGTAATTCATTCCGTCGGTAATAGTTCCATGGATTTAATAAGGGCGAAACACTACTTAAATGTGCTTCCGGAACAATTAACTGGGGCAATTTTGTGTAGTGTACATTTAACGCCGGCGTATTAAATAAATGGTACGTTGCACTTATAAAAAGATCTCTGGGAAATCGACCTTTGATTTCCGGAAAACCACAAACTTGGAATGCATCCCGAATCACTGTTGCACAATTGTTGGATACCATACTAAAATCTCGGTATTTCTCTGGTTGTGCTGGATCAGGTGGCGTATCCAAAATATTTTTTAAACTTTGGTTTAAAACAGCCCTGAATTTTTCAGTATCTAATCCATATATACGAATCCGATGGATGGTGCGCATGAAATTGCGACCAAATTTGTCAAAATAAGCGCGACCATTATCCAAAATTTCAAAAGCGTCATTGTTGGGCGACGGCGCAAATTCTCCCAAAGCAGGGCGATAAAAATATTCTTCTTTTCCCATAATCTCATTCTCATTCATCAAATGGGAAAAGTTAAATATTGAGCCATTTATATTGATAGCGGTATGTCCCAAAAGAGATGTNAAATATTTGATAAGTCTTTCATTATAATAGAGATCAATAAACGGTTCATCCGGTTCTTTTTCGTCCGGCCAGAGTATGAGTATCGGTTCATTGGAATCATAATCTCGTTGGACCAATTCCCTCGCATATACTTTTTTCCCAGACCAATGGGAAAGATATCCATCCCAAATGGCTCGATTTTCAAAATGGCGCACACCGCTTTCATCCAATATCAAGGATGCGCCATTTTCTTGTGTCAATATTCCTGATACCATTTTTATTTATTCAGTGTAGGTTTTTTCTGATGAAAATTGAAATCATTATTTTCCAAAAAAAGATATAAATATGTAAAACGTAATTTCCACCGTCCATGTTTTATACCATATTTACTTTTTACAAAATTATTCAAAACAAGTATTTAACACATAAAACTTTGAATAAAAATTTTAATCAGCCAAGATCTTTCGTGCTACATCCATGGATTTTATTTTTGCCAAGCCGTCAAAATGGTAACGCAATAAAGTCCATAAATAATCACCAATAATTTTCCGGTCAATTGGCGTTACTATATCTGTAGGAAGATTTTCAATATCTTCAGCCAGCAAACTGGCAAGAATTAATCCGCTGTTTGGTCCCGCATTTGGATCCGTCAACGTGAGTCCGGGGAATTCTAGTTGATCTAAAATAGGCTGAAATCCAAGGTGCGTCAATAAAGCACATTCATAAAACCAAAATAGAATATTGGGGTCTGCCTTTTTTTCATTAAACGCACGAAATACATTCACAAGCGTGGCAAAAAGTCTTGGATGAGGATCTTCATCTGAAAGCGTTTTTTCTGTCAATTCCAAAATAGCCATTGAGAGTGTGATAGATCGAAGATCATCTAAAATCCGGGGCCAGGATTCTCTGAAATTTACTTTGGAAAGAACCTGTAAATCTCGGTTGGATTTATTGTAGTAAATCACATCTATGTAACTCAAAGGTTGAAATTGAGCAGACTTGGGTGATTTTTTGGAACGTGCCCCTTTAACAATGAGACTGATTTTCCCTTTATCTTCAGAAAAACACCGAGCGATGAGAGATGTATCACCGTAAGGAAATGATTTTAAAACAATGACGGGTGTGTGGATAATCATGGCTTAAAATGAATCAATGTTAAAGCTTTCTCTTTTACTAAAAATGTTGAAAAATTTATATATAACCCCACCCCGATAAAAAGTCGGGATTTCCACCATGCTCCCACTTTAATTCTCCCATATGACAGGGGAGATTAAATTGAATTATTTTTAATATTTTAGTTAATCCTGACTTTAAATCAATGATAATGGGTTTGAAATTCTTCATGTCAATTCGTGTTCTTGGTGGTTAAAAAGTTAATACGCTTTTGCATAAATCACCTCATGCTTGGCAGGTTTCCCAGAATAAACACAGGTCAATCCTTGAGGGTTTTCACCCGTTGGAATGCAGCGAATTGTGGCTTTTGTTTCTGCTTTCACTTTTGCTTCCGTTTCATCGGTTCCATCCCACCCGCAGCGAACAAATCCACCCTCTTTAATTATTTTTTTCAATTCATCATAGGTGGAAACTTTATGTGTATTCTCTTGCTGAAATTTTAATGCCTGTTGAAAGAGTCCAGTCTGAATCTCTTCTAATAATTTTGGAATCTGGGCAACAACTTCATCTTTGGGTAAAAATGATTTTTCACTGGTATCCCGACGAGCCAAAACAATATTCCCATTTTCAACATCTCGCGGACCAACTTCCACTCGCAGCGGCACACCTTTCATTTCCCATTCATTGAATTTGAATCCAGGAGACCGATCTGTCCAATCCTGATGTACGCGAACACCTTCATTTTCTAAAGATTGAACAATAGGCGCGAGATAATCTTTGACTAATTTCTCTTGTTCCTCGTTGCGAGCAATAGGAATTATCACAACTTGAATCGGAGCAATCTTTGGCGGAAGGCGGAGACCTTTCTCATCGCCATGGGTTAAGATTACGGCACCGACGAGACGCGTACTGACGCCCCAACTCGTAGCCCAAACTAATTCTTTTTTATTATCCTTGGTTTGAAAAGTAACATCAAATGCTTTGGCAAAATTTTGTCCCAAATTATGGGATGTGCCAGCTTGGAGTGCTCGTTTATCGCCCATCATGGCTTCAATACAATAGGTTTTATCTGCGCCGGCGAATTTTTCAGATTCTGTCTTCAATCCTGTGAGTACGGGCATTGCCAAATAATCTTCTGCCAGTTGGCGATACAGTTCAAGGATATCTGTTGTTTCTTTCTGAGCTTCTTCCGGGGTTGCATGGGCGGTATGTCCTTCCTGCCATAAAAATTCTGAGGTACGGAGAAACAGCCGCGTCCGCATTTCCCAGCGGACCACATTGGCCCATTGATTAATCAACACCGGCAAATCGCGATAAGATTGAATCCATTTTTTGTACATGGACCAAATCACTGTTTCCGATGTTGGGCGAACAATAATTTCTTCTTCTAATTTGGATTCAGGATCAACAATGATACCATGCTCATCATCTGCTTTGAGACGCGTGTGGGTAACTATTGCACATTCTTTGGCAAAGCCTTCTATATGTTGCGCTTCCTTTGCCAAAAATGATTTTGGAATAAAGAGCGGGAAATAAGCATTCACATGGCCGGTTGCTTTAATCATTTTATCAAATGATTCCTTAATATTCTCCCAGAGTTGGAAGCCGTAAGGTTTAATGACCATAGTGCCTTTTACGGGACCATGATCCGCTAGGTCAGCCCGTTTTACAACCTGGTTGTACCATGCGGAAAAATCTGTATCTCTGTTGGGTAATCCTTTACTCATAATAAAAAGTTTTTCTTGATTATATTGACGGGAAAATTACGGAATGGTCTAAAGGACTACAAAGACGTAAAGTACCAAAATAAGGTGAGATTATTTTGACCAACAAACCGGAAATAGTGGATGGTACAAAGGGTCGCCTTTCACAATCACATCCACACAGTGTGTTTCAGTCCAATTTATACAATTAAATATTATACAATTTTCAATGTGATTTTTTTACCAAGAACATCTGCAATCTTTTCCAATGTTGATAATCGAATATCCTCTGCATGATTTTCAATACGGGATATAGCTGTTTTTTGTGTATGAAGCCATCAATATTTATTCATGCAGGTTCCGGATCAAAACCATCTTCCGCTGAAGCATAAGTTCGCCGGGTTAAGGCGTTTCCATTCTTTTATGGAAATGAAGAGTTTCTAGATTATGATTATTTCTGGAAAGATACAGAAGGTAATATAATGGCATAGTAAGACAGCGATTTTTTTGAGATAAAATATGAAATATTTTCAGGATGGTTAAAAACATTCGGATACCCCTTCCACGTGTGAGACTGAAATGATATTCGTAATCCAATGATAAAAGAAATGAAAAATAATTATTCTTTAAATCACCTAATTCTTGGAATTATTTTCAGCGATGATAAAACATCTTTATTTGATTCTCATCTTCATAATATGTCTCATCATGAGTTGTGAATCGTCCCAAACAATTCTTTACACCAATTGCCAAGTATATGGCCAGCCTGGTATTTCTGCAATTTTGTGCAATGACGGTAAAATTTCTAAACTTCTTCCTAATGGAAATGTTGTAGCGGGTAAGCGTATTGACCTGAATGGCGCTTGGATTTATCCGGGATTTACGGATGCTCATATGCATCTTACAGGATTGGGCTGGTCGCTTGAAACAGTGGACATGGTTGGCACGCCCACCAAAGAAGCCGCCCTTAAAAAAGTTCTAGATGCGGTAAATAATACACCAGAAGGAACGTGGATACGTGGACGAGGTTGGGACCAGAATGATTGGCCCATACTTGAATATCCCACCGCTGCTGATTTGGATAAAATTACCCAAAAACACCCTGTAATATTTCGCCGAATTGACGGCCACGCAGCTTGGGCAAACAGTCTTGCCATGGATTTAGCTGGACTCACTCAAGAAACAAAAGATGTGGATGGTGGCATAATTCTTCGAGATAAGAATGGAAATCCAACAGGAATATTTATTGATAATGCTTTGGATTTGATTGAAGCAAAAATTCCACCAACTTCCCCAGATGATATTCGCAGACAAATCCGGAAAGCACAAAAGTTATTGAATACATTGGGGCTCACATCCATCCACGATGCAGGAACATCTAAAGAAGAAATTTCAGTATTAAAAGAAATGATTTCGACTGGGGAATTATCAGTTCGAGTTTACACCATGCTCCATAATAATCCAGATGATTATGAACCCTATATTGCATCGGGACCCGAAACAGAAAACCCATTTATCAAAATTCGTGCCGTCAAAATTTATATGGACGGTGCATTGGGATCCCGTGGAGCTGCCTTACTGGAACCTTATTCGGATGATCCTGACAATATGGGGTTGCTTATTATTAAACCGAAAACACATGAATCACTTGTAAAAAAAATAACAAAAGCTGGCTTTCAGGTGAATACACATGGTATTGGAGATAGAGCGGTTCGCACTATTTTAAATTCCTATGAAAAGAACGCAAATCCTTTTTTACGAAATCGAATAGAGCATGCCCAAATTGTTCATAAAGATGATGTTTCACGATTTAAAGAATTGGGCGTTATACCTGCCATGCAAGCTACCCATTGTACCAGCGATATGTATTGGGCCGATGAACGATTGGGGCAAGATCGACTCTATGAGGCGTATCCATGGCAAACACTAATACAATCGGGCGTGATCGTCCTTGCGGGCTCAGATGCGCCTGTAGAATTTCCGGATCCATTGGCTGGAATTTATGCAGCGGTAACGCGGCAAGATAAAAATAGTTGGCCTAAAGATGGTTGGCAAGCCCAAGAAAAAATGACGATGGAACAAGCAATAAAGTCCTATACAGAATGGGCCGCTTATGCCTCGTTCGAAGAAGGTGTGAAAGGGAAAATTAAAGATGGGTTTTATGCGGATTTCACCGTTTTGGATCGAGAACTTTCAGCAATTAATCCAATGGATATTCTCAATACGCATGTGCTTTACACCATTGTAAATGGAAAAATAGTTTACCAAAGGAATCATGACAAATAAAGATATTATACGCATCCAATTACTTGCTCGGGGAAAAGCACGAAAAGAAACAGGCCAATATCTCATAGAAGGAAAGCGACTCGTCCAATCCGCAATAGAGATGAGGGCCGATTTAGAGACTGTTTTTAACACAGAACCATTTCAAAAAGATAATCCGGGCTTCATGGAGTCCATCCAAAACACCGGTATTTCTTGTGAGCAAATTCAATCTAAAATAATGGAAAAACTCTCCTTTACAAAAACGCCATCCGGAATTGCGGCTGTATGTTCGTTACCCAAAAAAGATGACCCAGATTTATCTCAAAACCAATGGCTTTATTTAGACCAAATTTCTGATCCGGGTAATCTGGGAACACTTTTCCGATCAGCTGCATGGTTCAACTTTTCAAATGTTGCATTATCACCAGATTGTGTGGATCCGTTTAATCCAAAGGCGGTTCGGGCTGGCATGGGGGCACATTTTGGACTTTCAATTCATACAAATATTAACCTAAATCTATTTGCTGAATCTCATACTTTGATTGGCGCAGATCACAGAGGAGATTCACTTGGTAACATTGAAAACTCTGAAAAGTTTATGTTAGTATTAGGGAGTGAAGCTCACGGACTCTCAGAATCCATACTTGAAAAACTTGATTTTACTGTAGCCATAGAAAAACGTGGATTTGGAGAATCACTCAATGTGGGCGTCGCCGGTGCCATTTTGATGTATGAATTATCAAAAAATATTTAAAGATAAAAAATCCCAATTCTTTTCAAATTGTATTCATAAGTAATTATTGCAACATATTTAAACAAATCATCTTTTTAAAAACAGGCTTCAATGCCGTAACTTTTACAAAATGGAATCCCAAGAACCTGACCCTTATGAACAACACGTTCAGTATTCGCGCCGCATTCGGCATAGTAGTTGTGTCCATTCTTTCCGCATTTCTTGTGGGAGGAATCATCCTAGGGATTGGTCTATCCAATCCTGATTCTTCACAAAAATTCTACACATTTATTTCATTTATAATCGGACAAGGATTCATGCTTGTCCCTCTGATTTGGTTTCTTCTAAGTCGGAAACAACCCATTACCCAAACGCTACGGTTAAATCCAATTTCACCAATTTTAGCTGGGTTAACGGCCATATTATCATTTGGAATAATAGTACTTTCCGATGAATTAGATCGCATCATCCAAATTTTTGTCCCAGCACCAGAATATATTGTTGATTTAAGTGGATTACTTCAACCCGATACGTTGATTGGATATTTTTTATTATTTATTGCCGTTGGAATTATTGCACCCTTGGGTGAAGAATTATTATTTCGGGGATTTCTTCAACAATTTCTTGAAAAACATTGGCAAGACATTACGCGAGCGATTTTGATTACAGCTCTATTTTTTGCTACAATCCACATGAACCCTTACTGGTTTCTCCAAATTTATCTTTTGGGAATTTTGCTGGGCTATTTATCCTGGAAAACAGGGTCAGTTTTTCCGCCCCTAATTCTTCATGGCATGAATAACAGCTTTGCCATGCTATTTTCATTTTCTGATATTGACGAAGGGTCATTTTATATTTGGAATGGTCACGTTGCACCATGGATTTTAATTTTAGCATTGGGTTCAGTTATATTCGGTTTTCGTATCATTAATAATATAAAGGTCAAGTCATGAGAAAAGAAATGTTTGACCATGAAATAACAATTCTTCGTGATACATTTGGTCGACTTCTTCGTCGCCAAGCCCACACAAACTTGATCAAACTTATTAATAAAACGCATCCTGCAGATTTATCAATCGTTTTTAGATATTTTAATGACGATGAGCAATTGCAAGTGTTCAATATTATGAAAGAAAATGAACATACTGCAGAATTCCTGGTGGAACTGGATGACACCTTAATTGCCAACCTTTTGGAAGACCAATCACCAGAACGTATTGCCGCCTTACTCGAACAAGCTCCCGCCAACGATCAGAGTTATATTCTTGGAACATTGGAAGATGAACAAGCACAATCCGTCATTGAATTATTAAAAACAGAAGAACAAGAAGAAATTGAAGAACTCATGGGATATCCGGAAGATTCTGCTGGAGCCATGATGACCACGGATGTATTTACACTTTATCAAGAATCAACCTGCCGGGATGCGCTCAAAACTCTACAAGATCAAGAAAAAGCAGAAATGGTATTCTATCTTTATATCACAGATGAAGATGACGGACTTGTGGGTGTAGCATCCTTACGGGCTCTTGCTACCACACCATCGGATACTTTATTAAAAGATATTATGATAAAAAGAGTCCACTCTGTTCGTCCAGAAACCGACCAAGAAGATGTGGCTCAAATTGTGGCCCAATATAATTATTTAGCAGTACCTGTACTTGACGCAGATGGTCATTTAATCGGTCTTGTTACTGTTGACGATGTTGTAGATGTGATTCGGGAAGAAGCGACCGAAGATTTTCTTCAAATGGCCGGGGCGGGAAAAGACAGAGAAATTTTACTCAAATCAAGTTGGGAAAATGCAAAAGCTAGATTACCTTGGCTTTTTGCATCTTGGATTGGTGGCATTATTGCTGTATCCATTATTGGAAGATTTGAATATATGTTAGAAAACATTATTGCCTTAGCAGCTTTTATTCCTGTCATCATAGGAATGGGCGGAAATATTGGAACTCAATCTTCAACAATTATTGTCCGTGGGATGGCTACCGGTCGGATTAAGATTGGCAGTGAAATTAAAATATTAATGAAAGAGATTCGCGTTGGGCTCATCTTGGGTGGACTCTATGGTTTAATGTTAGGTGTATTTGCAAAATTCCGCTTTATAGATGCGGATCCTATGTTGGGCGTTGTAGTCGGATTGAGTATTGGAAGTTCTATGCTCATTGCCGTAACGGTTGGAACTTTCATCCCCATGTTTTTAAGAAAAATTGATATTGATCCAGCTATCGCAACGGGACCTTTTGTAACTACTAGTATTGATATTTTAGGTGTGCTTCTTTATTTCGTAATTGCTGGTTCACTTCTAGCAATTTAATCTATGTCCATTTTTCTAATCTTGAGTACGGTAGCGTACCTTGGCTTTGTACTTTTTATCATTTCGGGATTGTTTCAGCACGATGAACATCCCATAAACACCACGGAAGATACACCTTTTGTTTCTATTGTTATTGCAGCAAGAAATGAAGAACAAAATTTACCTGATCTTATTCAAGACCTTGTGAATCAGGAATATCCAATCGATAAACTTGAAATTATCATTGTAGATGATCGATCTACAGATTTAACGCCCATTATCCTTAAAGAAGCTTCTGATAATTATGCGTTTATTAACCCAATCCGAGTGGATAAAAAATCCACAGAAATGACACCCAAAAAACACGCTCTTACCTTGGGAATTAATGCGGCAAAAGGTGATGTAATAGTTTCTACAGATGCAGATTGCAGAGTAGGAAAGCTTTGGGTCGCAAGTATGGCATATCGCGTGATTCAGGATGATGCGATTTCGATTGGTTTTTCTAAAGTAACTGGAGAGTCCTTTTTTGAGCAATACCAAATGATTGATTTTCTTGGCATAATTTCAGCAAATGCAGGTGCGGGCGGTTGGAAACAATTTTGGTCAGGAACGGGTCAAAATCTTGCTTATAAAAAATCAGATTTTGATGCAATTGGGGGATTTGAAAGCGTCAAAGATAAACCCTCCGGTGATGATATGTTTTTGGTTCAATCTATTTCTTCCTTGAAAACCGGTGGTATTAATATTGATCCTAATTCCTTCGTCACAACATGTGCAGTTTCCACTATTCCAGAATTTCTGAATCAACGATCTCGATGGTCTTCAAATTCAAAAACCAATGTGGAAAAGTCTCCCTTATTTTTTGGATTTTTAGTTTCAGCATTTTTGTGCAATCTTTCTCTTCTCATTTCATTCTTATTTGGCGGAGATTGGATTTTTGCATTTTCTCTTAAATTTATCTTTGAATTAGGCGTCCTATATTTTGGAGGGAAATTGTTCGATTCAAAAATAAATCCAATGGTATATGCTACATGGGCAACCATACAACCTTTTTACATTCCAGTGCTTGGGCTCATGGGAATTCAAAATCGCTTCTCATGGAAAAATTGAAACAATTTCTTTCCGTGCTCATTTTTTTAGGAATGTGCCACGGACAATCTTATACAATTTCTATCCTTGGAGTTCAGGCTGCACACGTTGTGCAAACTATCCATGATTCAGGGCGGATTGAATTCACAACACAGAATCGTGGGATTTTTGAATTGATTTGGCCCACAAAGAATATTTATGAAGCTACGTTTGAACCGAATACATTTACGCTAATTAGTTGGGGTAAAAAAATTAAACAAGGAGATTTCAAACAAACTATTTCTGCTGAAGTTGATTCATCTGGACTCTTGATTTATGACGAGAAAAATAAAATAAAAATTGAGGAATCAACCACAACAATTCTTACCGCATTGGCCATGGTTCAAAAGAAGCTACCTGCAGAATTGGATACAAAATGGTTCAGCTACGAACATCAAGGGAATTTGGGAAAACTTCGATTTATTTGGGCAGATTCATCCAATGCGTGGAATGGAAAAGACTCCATCCTTTGTGATCATTATCGCTTAGATATAGAATTGGAAAATCCATTAAAAATAAAAAGTGAAAATTCCGATTACTTTTTAGATGAAATAAATGGAAATGATGTGATCCGTGAATTATGGTTATCTCGATCCGTGCCCAAAAGAATAATCCAAGCCCATTTAAAAACGGCATGGTTTCCAGTATCTGCAACTATCAATGAATAACCACCTATATCATTTTTTTCAATTATATTCTGATAGCAATCAAAGCCATATCGTATGAAAAATCTTAATAAAATGATTCGTATTTTACCCATCTTCTTCTTAACCGTAATGCTTTTTGCGCAAAAGAATCAGGATGAGATCACAGGGATTTGGGAATTCCAAACCATAACGACAATCTTTATTTCCTATCCAAATGAAGATACGATGACAGAGAAAAATATAAATGATCGTGAAACGCTCACTTTTCGTGCAGATGGTACATTTAGCTATCGAGGTATTTATGAAAACGTGGATGCCGCCGGTATCGGATTATGGAATATATCAGGCGATATGCTAACCTTAAATGTGAATAATCAAAAAGTTGTCAGTCAATATGAATGCAAAAAAGGTATTCTACTTTTAAGTGTAAATGAAGCGGAAACAGATGATTATTATGAATCAAACTCAATTATAAAATATAAGAAAAGCATCATTAGCCCTAAAGCCAATAAAAAGAACAAAACATCTAAATAGACATTTCTTTTATAAATTGTATAATCAGTTAAATTTCCATGAATAATCAACCTTCATTTATAAAAGTTTATCGGAAACAAATCTTTGGATGGATTTTGGCTATTTTAACAATTAGTATTGCGCTGTATTACGGTGTTGATAAAAAGATTATTTTATTTGCCACATTTGTTATCAGTATTTTTACACAAATTTTTGTTGGATTGGGCGCCTTGATTGGGATGATTCCATTGATTGGACCTTTGATTATTAAAGCCATCTCTATCCCTGTTTTTTGGTTTCTTAATGCCATGGGGTATGTGGTCTCAGGCGTAGCTATAAAAAAAGGGTATGCCACCGAATTAGCAAAAAGCAGGATTGTTACTCTGGGGCTTCTGATAGGAATTATCATTGGGTATATTTTAGGCCATTTAATTCCCTTAAGATGAATATTTTAATTTTACAAGGCCCAAACCTTAATTTGCTTGGACTGAAGTCTTCTGAATCCAATAAAAGCCTCACGCTTGATAAACTCAATAAAGCAATTCGGAAACACGTCCATCAAAAAGATGTAACCCTGAAATTCTTGCAAACTCATAAACAATTTCAAGCAATTAATTTTCTTCAACGAAACAGATCTTGGGCAGACGGGTTAATGATTATTCCTACATCTTGGGCGAAATATGATTGGTCTATCGCAGAATCTATCCAATTAATAAACCTACCAACGGCTGTGATTTATTTTGCACCATCCTTTTCATTTGGCACACAAAAATCTGATTCAATTATTAATGGAGAAAATGTACAATCTTTCAATGGGCTCCCGATCGAAACTTGCCTTTCCGGTCTGGACCATTTGATAAACTGAATAAAATGAAATTATATATTCCGTTTTTATTTTGCGGCTTGAGTCTTTCTGCCCAGTCCGGCGAATCACCTAAGAATTCTCATCTTTCCATTTTATCATCCATTCAAGATTCAGTTGCACTTGAAACAACAATACATAAGACGTTTAATCCGATTTGGGTTGATTCCTTAAAAATTCTATTACCTTGTAGTGGAGTCTCTGTTCCAAAAAGGACCATGCGCTTACCAAATGCCCCACGTGATTATAGAAGTGGCATACACCGTGGAATTGATTTTTTTGCCAATTGGGGCAGTCCTATTATGTCAGTCGCTGATGGTATTGTTATCCGGGCAGACCATGGGTATGTAGAGGTTCCCGCAGAATTTAGAGTCAATATGCTAGACGCTAGTGCAAAAGTAGGACATACGCCTTCTGACATTTTTAATAACGTCTTATTAGGACAAGCTATTTTTTTAGATCATGGCTTTGATCTTATTCCAGGATTCAGAACAATTTCCATCTATGCACATTTATCTCACATCAATGAAAATATCAAGCCGGGTACAAAAATTAAAATGGGAGACGTTATGGGAAAAACCGGTAATTCAGGAATACGAGAAAGCACTTTGGGCTCAAGAGCCGGTGCTCATCTTCATTGGGAAATGATACTACAAAAAGATGAACAGGAAATTTATTTAGGGAAAGATGTTTCAAACCCAGACCTATATGAAATGTTGAACCGAATTTTTTATTAATCAATTCAATAAATTTTTGACAAAAAAAAGGGCAGGTGAAAACCTGCCCTTTTTTAGTTTATAATCAAGATTGATCTATTTCAGCAACATCATTTTCTTTGTTGAAAAGAAATCACCTGCTTTAATGGTATAGAAATATAAACCACTACTTACGGGTTTTCCTGCATTATCAATGCCTCTCCATTTTATATGATGCGTACCCGGATTCATCGTATTCAAATCGAATGAGTTAACCTGTTTACCCAACACGTTGTAGACCGTGATATTAACGTCGGAAATTTCCGGAACGTCAAATCTGATGGTCGTAACGGGGTTAAACGGGTTCGGATAGTTCTCATAAAGTGCAAACTCAGTTGGCAAATTCAACTCATCTTCATTAGATACTGTTGATGCAGACCATGCCAAGAAATTGCCCATGACAGCCTGTTGCGAAGAATTCGGCATCATTGACAGATTGAAGGCCATGAAAACAACATTCCCATTTTGCGTTGAGACGTCGTATGCGCCACCAGTCCAACCTGGGAGCATTGAATCATGACTCTGGAATGGACTAGGTAGTTGGTCTGGAGAATCCCAGCCAAGTGGATCAACTATATCGGCCATACTGCCAGTAGCAGTCATAAATGACGGATCCAATGTAATCTCACTTGTATTCATCTCAGCAGTTACCGCCAAGTCATCTTTGACATTTACGGAGTCGTAATTAACATCGTTCATCACCCATTCTACGCCTAAGACGTCATGGGCAAAATGCCCTTCTGGAAGTGAGATGTCATCCCAACCAGTGTAGGTCCCGAGTGCCTCTTCAGATGAGAAAAGAAGATATCCTCCATTCGCTACAAACTCACCTAAGGGATGCACATCTGTTTCTTCTGGGTTCTCTATCCAGTCAAGAACAGCAGAATAAATGACCGCATCATAGTGCGACAATACAGAACCGAAGTCTGGTTGATAATTGTCATAGACGCTCCATGTATCATACTGTTGACCCAGAGCAGTCAAATTCGAATTAACAATAGAATCCGCAACGCCTGCACCATAACCCCAATACGGAACATAGATATCGCTCATTAAGAGAATATCTGCAGTTGGGACAAGGGTAGTACCCCAAAATGAACCAATACCTGTTATTGATGTTAAACCATCATTGTCTGTAGCAGACAACTGATAGTTACAGAGGCTTGTGTCTGTCCAAGCTGTGAGAGTCAGAGTTGCTGAGTAGTGACCTTCACCATCATCTGTCATGGCTTCTGAATAATCTGTACCATCAATGTCATAAACAACACTCACAGATGCTAGTGTCCCGTCACCATCAACCGCCATACCTTCCACATGAGCAGTCGTAATACCAGATGCTACACCAAAGTGAGTTGATGATCCTTCGAGATCGACCACTGGAGGAGATACTGCTCCTAGATAACCTATCAGTGCACCCATAAATTGCTCAACAGCCGATATATCCCAGCCCATTGTGTCACCATCAACTATATACCAGTCCACAGCTGCTTCCGGCAAAAAAGAAAGATAAATAGCTGTACCGTTACTACCATCCTGTTGGCTAGTTCCAACAACATTATCATCTGCATCATAGAAGATTTCAGTAGCAGTATTGGCTTCAACCAAATCTGTCCAACCGAGAAAATCTGGGATAGTGTGGTTCAAGGTATAACCGTCTGCAAATGGAGTATCAAAGCTTGTTGCTTCAGCTCCATATACAGTGAGAGTATCTCCATGAAGAGATGCGTCTCCAGCGGCATTCATTGGATCATTTGAACCTGCTGATATACCGAATACGTCGTACATAAAATCACCCTCTGCGAATGTCCATTCCGCAACACCACAGTCGAGGCCACATAAAAGGTCCTGGTCCATTAGCACAAGGTTGTTACCGGCTTCAACAAAGGCTCGATAACCAGCATCATGTTGGTCAGTTACAGGCACAGAAGAGACGCCCCAGCCAGACACAATGATATTGGTCCAGCCATGATTGATAACAGATGCATCAATGCCTTTGTTGGACGGAACGTCCCAGACTTCATAGACGAAACCTGAATTATCCATCGCATCTAAGAGTATAGACTCTTGATCCTCATTAATGTTATCTACCACAAGTAAAATATCGGATGCCATGTTCCAAGGTTCGACAATATTGAAAGACTGAATCGCAGAGATGGATTCTAATCCATCATTATCCACTAGTTCTACCCAGTACTGAACTGAATCACCTTCCATTAGTGTGTAAGTAATATCAAATTGATAAATACCATTGCCATTTGTAGCAACCGCTGCTGAAGCTGTGAGAGCTCCAGTTGAAGTATCTCCACCTGCAACATAGTAATATGTCAACATGTCGTTTGCATCCAATGCAGATCCTGATGCATCTTCATCATCAAAAAGATCAACATCAATGGTTCTAGTTCCTGCGATTTCATATGTATTAGAAGGCTGGCTTATAGAAGCTACTGCAATAGGAGCTCCCCAAGGATAGGTAACCTTTACTAACACCATATTATCCGTGGCGTCGCTATATCTTCCCCACTGGTTTTCAGTCCAGGGACCACCAAACCAGGTGTAGGATGTGGTTTTACCAATGGCGGAATTACTGCATGCTAAGGGTTGTGGTGTGTCACCACCCTTTATCGCTACAATAACGAACTGATCAACAGCAGAAAGATCTGTACTGTCACCTACTACGAATGTACCGCCAATGTCTAAAAATGCATCAGAAGACCAATCAGAAACATACCCTTCTATTGTATTTGGTGTCGCTGTTGTGCGAGGCGTTCCAATGGGGGTCACCCAAGTTGTATCAGTGGTTCCGTCAGCCACATGAAATGCTTCCCCTCTGGCAATATCGAAACAATCTCCATCGGGACTAATAAGGCTTGCATTGCCGTAGTCCGCACCGAAAGCAATGGTATTACCTGCAGAAAACCACTGGTAGTATACTTCTTGTACCACGCAGGGCGCTGCTGGGGTGAAAACGGTAGCAAATGTATCACTCGCAGCACCGGAACCCAAATAATAGTATGCATCACTTTCATTCATGTGCGATAGATTCCAAAGATCATCTCGTGATGAAGAATTGTTTTCCATCAGGAGATCATCTTTTCTACTGCGCTTAGGTAGTTCAATAACGCCTTCTAATTCAAGATTTAAGGCATCCGGCCCGAATCTTTCAAGAGCCTGTTTATTGGTAATTGCACGACCATTGGGGCTAAGATATTGAACCTGATTTTGTTTTATTATTTTATTAGCAATTGCACGTTCAGCTTTTTCTAAACGTGGATTTTTGCCGATGTCTTTTTTGTCTATTTTAATGTCCTTTTGGACAAACAATGTACTTTGATTACTTTTTGCTTTTATTGGTTTATCCAATGCAAAGCCAAAAGAGCACATCGTTAATGCAACTGAAAGAACAATATGTATCGATCTAATCATGTTATTTTTCTCCTTTTGTTTTGTTTTATTCTGTGATGTTTGAAATCAATTCAACCAAAAAATCAGCATAGTTGGTTGTATAATAATAATCAATCAAAACAGTATCGCCGACAGAAGGAACGGGATTCCCAATAATATCAAATCCATTTGTTCCTTCATATATTTCTGCAATACTGTAATTTAAACCAGAAACTGTAGCGCTTTCAACTAAAATTAAAAGGTGCGCTCCTTTTGATACTGTAGCATTGACCATACCATCGATACTTGAATTATCATAATGATGACTAACGGTGGCTGTATCTTTGATATTCTCTACAGTTAAAAAACCATCACCCAAACCAACGCTAATCTTAAAAGAATCACTAATCTGATTCAGGTAATAATGAGCTTCTGCCATAGTGTTTAAAACTGAGGTCACATTGATTGTATTGTCTTTATCAAATTCGTAATTGCTATCGTTGGAAATCACCTTGTTTCCAAAATTGATAACATTCTCATAATCGCTATTCACCAATTCAAGAAATGTCAGTCCCGCATGAGCATCATTCAATAATTGGGTAGCATTTGATTCATCAAGGAAAGCAAAGGAAATGACTTTTTGAAAATTGGATTCAGCATTCACGGCATCCATCAATCTTAACTGGCTCCATCCCAATCCCAGGTAAACTTCGGGTTGGGTTGCATCCCGTTCTGCTGCCGAATGGAAAGCAGTTAATGCATCTTCATATTCACCGGTGCTAAATGCATTCCAACCGTTTGCCAGAAATCCGGTATAGGAGTCAGCTTCAGCACTTAAAAAGTCGTCATTACTTAAAAATTCTTCACAACCCACGGCAAGAAAAACTATTAAAATCAATAACTGGATCCTGAGCTTAAATATGTATTGAATAGCCATTATTTCATCAACAGTATCTTTCGATGCGTTATAAAATTCTGTGCTTTCATTTCGACAAAATAAACACCGCTCGCTAAGGGATTCCCCGCCATATTTTTACCGGACCAAATAATGCTATGTACACCGGGATTGACATGAAAAGCTTTATTCGACCAAACAGTCCGACCCAAAATGTCAAATATGCTGATGGATACATAGGATTCTTCTGGGAGTGAATATGCAATGGTTGTTATTGGATTAAATGGATTGGGATAATTGGGAAACAGGGCAAATTCTCCCGGTAGTGTAAGTACATCAGATTCTGGTAAATGATTGTCTCCTGCTAATACAACAAACCGCCCAAATGCAGTTGTGTTTGCTGTAATCATATCCCTGTGGTTTGAACCACCGATATTGTGCCATTGGCCCTCGTAATATTGATATACTTTACAGCTTTGCGTCAAATTTTCTGAATGGATATTAACGGAAGAGAGCCGATTTATTTTTTTATTCTGAGGACCAAATGCAATGATCTTGGACATAAGCGATAGTCCTTGCGGGATATCGTGGGCCAGTTTTTCAGGAATTGTCATACTGGCTAAAAATTGATTCACATTTAATGCGCCCGGTTCCAACTCAACACTGGATTGCCCCAGTTTTAATACTGCACGGGAGGCTGTATTGTAAAAAATCGTACTGACCGAAAGCGAATCCGGTATAAACTGGTTCCCGCTGGCATCACGACCATTAAAGATAAAAGTATAATACGTTTCAGCTTTCAGTTCAAAACTAGCATGGTAAGACGTGAAACCGCTCAGTGTGTTGTTTAGAATTGCTAATGATAATTCACCGGAGTCCAATGCTGTATTATACAACACGATTGCTGATTCATTGCCCACCGAATCATAAACCGCTCTTTGACTTGCAACAAATAGATCTATATGGTTTGGGGCTCCCTGGTTTTGGAACCCGTATAAATCACTGAATTCTGGTAATGAAGTAATATTTGAAACCCAAAAATCTGATGTAGGTGGAGCCGGCGAATCATCCACTTTTGCCACCATTAACATCACAATCTGAACACCGGTCGTTGTATCGGGCTGCCCCAGACTGTCTGCCCCCAATTCTTTGAAAGTGAAATCTGAATCGGTTGTGATCGGAAGTTTTCCAAATGCAGTTGATGTATCAATTGTAAAATCAACAATTTCAAAATCCGTGGTCATGGATTCTAAGAAACCACTTTTTAAGGCTAGTTTTTTTACCTTGAATTGAATACCATCGTAGCCATTAAAAATCAGGGTATCGCTGGCACTCAAATCGGGAGTTTTGTAAACAATATTGTTTTCAATATCAACGATATAGCCCTGCATAATAATCCAATTGTATGACCAGGGGGGAATATTTTTAAACATGAAAGGCGCAGGTTCATTACTATCCTTATCCCATTTAAGGGTGCTAGCGCTTTTTCCCGAAGGTGCAGCCATCAAATCTAATGATGCGAAAGAATAAGTCCCGTTATAATCATTATTGGAGTTGGCCATGTCTAAATAACAGGCCATACCATAGTCAGCGAAAAAATCCGCAAATGTCTTGGATGCGCCAACGACCACCAAAGCAGTATCCACGCTTTGTACACCCACTTTGCCCGTCTCACAGATTTCATTCACCACCTGCCATTCTGGTTCATTTTCAAGACCGATGGCAGCGAGTTTTTCCTGAAGGTAAGTGAAAAAGATATATACATTGTGCTGGTCTGTTCTACCTTTCAATTTATTGACACCGGTTGACAAATATGTGAGCTGATTACCGGCTGATGGAGAAGGAGCTGTGCTTTCGCCAAAAAATACACAATCACCGAATATTTTTTTCTGCATTAACTGGGCTACTGCTTCCAGCATCCAAGGTTCTTCATCCGGTTTGTTGTGCTGGAGACACATTTTGGTATATTCATGTGTCATGGCCTGGAGCAGAACATTGAGATCATTATTCGTTGATGTAATATCTAACGGATCCGTATCAATGTAAATTATTTCGCCTCCATTGGCAAATTGACTGGTGGAAACTGTATCGTTTGGGTTGCTGTATCCATGGACAAAAAGACTGCTCTTTGTATCATTCCGCCCTAAGCCATATTCATCTTTGATATCTGTAAAGACAAAAATAACCTTCTCATTGCCGTCTGTATCTTTTTCCTGCCCCGTAAACGAACGTACCGTACTGGCAATTGAGACCTCGATGCCATCATATTGGGAGACGGTAGAATCGAATGCAACTGTATTTTCAAAAGCCTGCCCGATGAGATTCAAGAGCGTATCACTGATGGCGGTATTGGAAATATCGACCATTATATCACATGCAGTCCCAATATAACTGATGGCGCAAAATTGTTGGGCTGTGGCAGATGGAAATGCTTCAAAACTTGTGATCCAGTAATTTCGGCCAAAATCAACATTCAGCGTATCAATTTCACTAAATGCGCCATCCAAGCTGGTGAATGCATTATTCCCTACGATCATATTAAAAGCGGTTTTGTCAGCATTGTCCATGGCATCCAATGACAAGGTACCTGATGCGGACAATGTGATAATAATATCCGTTGCATAAGCCACTGTTGAATCTGCAGATGAAACAGTACTGCCGCTGAGTACGGTAGATGCATCCACGCTTTTAAAACTCAAATCATCTGTAGAAAATGCTGATTTAATGACCGGTTCACTGAGCGTTAAATTGATGGTTCCGAATTGAAAATCATATTGAGTGCCTGTAACGATTGGTCCTGTTGTATCAGCACCATATTGGATAAAGGCCGCAGAATCCACAGTAATGACCGGTGAGCCGTTATCTTTTGTGCTGGCGAAAGTATAAAAATCCAAGAGCAGATAAAAGGTGTCTTTATTCACGTTAGATTCAAAGGTGATCTCATCAGCCTCACTCAAGTTCACATAGATAGTTTTTTTATTGCCCGATCTCCAAACACGACCTGATTCCAATGCAAGCGTGTCTCCTGATAAATGATCATATAAAGCAATACCGTCTAAATCACTGAAATCGTCGTCACCGATCTCATCGTCATCTGGGACATCGCTGGTATTAAAAGTGCCAATTTTGGTATCCCAAGTAAAGGACAAAATATTTATGGAAGCATCATAGTAAACAAAGCCACCCATATCGTCTTTATCAGGCTGTGGTGAGGCATAAGTGGACGAAGATGATCCGGCATAAAAACTGATGGGAATTTTGGGTGCAGCAACATTTCCATTTTCGGATCTATCATAAACACTATAAGCATCCAAAGAACAAAAAACAGAGTCTGTAATATTGCCATCGGCATCGTATTGGATCAAATTTTCAATTTGAGCAAAAACAGCGAAAGATAAATCCTTAATCTTCAGAGAATTGTTATTGACTGTAACGCTGCCCGAGGTAAACGAAAAGGATGTTGATGTATTATATATTTGGATTTTGCTCCAAACAGGTGCAGGTGTCGGTGAAATATCGAGCCCTGAATTCTCGGAATCCCTGAAATAAATATAGAATTCGTTTTTAGCATAATCAAATGCAGCCGAATCCGCAACCAGTGGCAGGGAATCTTGTTCGACAGACACTGCAATTGAGGACGAGGCAACAGGATTATATAGTGTATCCCGAAAGGCCGCTTCTGCCATATTGAGACTTAAAACCGTCAGGTCCAATGTTGTTTCCAGGCGCTTGGCGTCATTGATCGTTAATACAATTTCCAGAGTGTCATCGTCTGCAGTCTGAACGACAGATTTAATTCCTTCAAGATTGACCGAATTGCCCACCCCATCTGTAAAGCCGATCTTGAATGGAATAATATTCGGTTCCGAGTCCAATACATCGTTACCGTTACGGTCTTCCCCCGGATCATTGCTACCGATTTGGGGGTCCAGAGAACCGTTTCCCGGTCCACCATCATCNGATCTGTCTTCTGCTATTTGATCAAACTGAACAGGATCGCTGAAGACTAGCTGCAGTNTGTTATGCGTAGCGGAATAAGAACAATAGACCACTGATGGGCTTGAGCTTTGTTGTACCGATAATGATAAAGTAGCCGCAGCACTATTGCTATTATTCATATCTAGGAATGCGCCGCTTTCAAAAGACACCGATAAATTATCTAAATCAAAAGATTCAATTTCATCAATCTGTATGGTTGTATTACCCCATAATTCTATAGTTTGTTTACTGCCAAAAATAGTTTGTTCTAACTGGTCAATCACAGTGCCAAAGACCAGGGAAATACCCAATGAATTCGTATAATAGCTGGAATCGGGCAAAGTGCCCCCAATGAGGGTGTAGGCATTATAACCATCGGTAATTGCAATCCNGCCTAAGAGCACATTTTCTGTGCTGACACTTTCCGAAAAGTTGACTGTTAGAACATGTGTGGCAACATCATAAGACGCACTGGATGGCGTTACGGACGCCCAGGCGTAACTCATAAATAATACAAATTCAAATATCCTGACTTTCAATTTCATCAAAATAGAATTCCTAAACTTAATTGCGAAACGGTGCCAATCAGGCTGTAATCAGAAACGGCATAATCAACCCGTATTTTAGGGGAAAATAATTTTGAAAGGTCAAAGCCAAAGCCACCCATATATCTACCGGTATCATGATTAGAATAGCCCCCCATACGGACATAAAACTGGCCCATAAATGAATACTCCAGCCCCACATTCAGACGTTCATCTGAATCGTTTGGATGTACGCCATCAACGGCAAGCAATAAAGAATGTGTCGGGTTTGATTCCAGGAAAGTATAGGTGATACCAACTTGGAAAGACAGGGGCATGTGGAAGGGACGGTAGGATTCTTTTTCAGCCAATAATTCACCATTATTATAATCATCAAATTCTGCATCTTTGCCGTCCGTGGTAAAATTGAGTTCCGGACCGAAGTTGCGCACAGACATACCCAATGTCAGCGAGCGAAATCCAGTTTTGTATAAGGCACCCAAATCAAGAACATAGGCATCTGCATCCAGCCCATAAAGAGACACTGACTGTTGTAGATATCCTAAATTGATTCCAATTGAAAATTGATTTGTGAATGAACGGGCACCAGTCAGAGAAATCAACATATCATTCCAATTGTAATTCCGACCGGTTCCATCAGATTGATCGACGGTAGTTTCGATAATTTCACCCGAATTCAAGGTCTTTAATTGGAATCCCAAGGATCCGTATTTTGATTTCATGCCACCGGCCAAGGCGGAAAATTTAACATCGGCAAACCAGTTCACTTGCGAAAATACAAGGCTTGGTCGCTGCAGATAGACCAGTGAAGCGGGATTATAGAATATGGACGAAGCATCATAATTGATAAGCCCCGACCCACTATTGGCCATGGCCGCATAGCGTGCATCGGGACTGATATTAATAAAATGCGAACCGGATGTCCCTACCTTAGCGAAACTCTGCTGAGCGACAGTAACTTGCATCGCACCCAGCACGAGAACCAAACAGGCGATCTTTTTAAAATAACCTATCATCTGAAAATACTGAATTTCCCAACATGTTTACTTTTGCCGTCTTCCACAACAAAAATGTAAAGACCGCTTACCACCGATTGGTTGTTTCTTGAAATGAGATCCCAATATTCAATGTCGGAACCATCGGAATGAGCAATTTCATCCACCAGGTCTCCCGATAAGGAAAAAATAGAAATTTTGCATAAGCCCGGAATGTTTTTGAACATAATCCTGTCTTCGTATTGTGCTTCCCATTTTGCTGTCCCCAAATAGGGATTGGGCACAACCAACACTGCGGATAATTCCGGTTGGGTATCGCCCGATTCATAAAGGTTTTTTGTAAAAACCGGGATGGGCGCATTGCCCACAGATTTATTGTAATTGGAAAGGGGCGAATAGGCGGGGGCTAAACCAGCATCCGGATGCCCCGAATCATAGGCGGATACACAATAATAATACGGCAAGCCGTAAACAGGCGCTGAAACTGTATCCCCCCAAGCCGTGACATACCCCGTATCAGAAAATGTATTTGTAATATCCTGCAATGCCGTCAATATCCAATTTCCATCACTGTCTTTTTGGTTGAGAGTATCGCCACCAATATCAACCACATAGGTTCCTGCCCTAGATGTACTTTTTTCGAAAGCAGCAATGAGATCCCAATCCTGAGGCCCGTAGGTGGCTCTGTAAATCTGATAGCCTTTAAAATCGTTCACACCCTGGGCATCATCAAAAAATGATTCAGAAGAACTATCCCACACAAGATTCATCCCCCCGCTGATAGGGCTGTAAGATAATAATGGAACACTCGGAGGGATCGGCAACGCCCAGTGACTTCCCTGCTCAAAATCGCAAGGTTCCATTGGCGTACAATCACTACCGGAATAATAAGCCCTAACTACATTTTCAGCATTCTCTCGCAAGTCTCTTAAACCCGTTCCGCAAACAATAGCGAATACAACCTTGATTGTATCATTTTCCGGAATATTAAATGGACCAGTTGAAAGCAAGAAACGATAATCAAATTGAGGATAACCAAGTTCAAGTGGATTATTTAAGAATTTTTTTCCCTGGCTTGCTGAATGCCGTCCGTTTATATAATCTAGTTTATCTTTATCGGTGCCCGGGTCACTTTCCCAATTCCACCATTGATGGGAATAACCAGCCATATAGTTTTTACCGTCATCCGCTGTAATCTGTTTTCCCGCATCCGTGTAAATAATTTGTCCACCCAAAAATCCTTCATTGGTAGGCGATTTTTCTCTTTCGCCGTAATCATTTGCGGAAGAACCCGGATTATCGCCATCGTAAATATAGGACATGATCCGAGGATAAAGATAGCCGATCAAGACCGTCCCATCGGGTAGAACAGCATTTTCACCGGCAATGCGGCCCAAATCGTCCACATCCGCCTGCCATTGGAGTGTGTCACCTGCAGGATCTAAAATCACAGCCCATTCGTCATAGAACCCATCTGGCTCCCCTTTGGCCGGATTATAATTCGGGTTCTGGGGTTGATCTTTTAAATAAGGAACACCATACTCATCATACCCGGTTAATCCGTTATTATCAAGATCCATGGGATCAACAAGATCCATTAAATCCGTATTGGAATCAACGCCATCCCAACCATCATAATCCACTAGGTCATCAATATGCGGTTCGGTATCATCCGATGAGGACACATCAATATCATACCAAAAACTCACAAAGACATCTTCCAGATCGCCGTTTAAACCTGTGTTGACAATTTTATACTCAAAAACTATAAAATCATCATATTTGGGAAGACTCCATGTTAGGCCTCGCTGGAATACTTTTAAGCCTATGGGTATATGGTCGCTCTCCGGCCGTTCATCAATATCATCAAATACAACATAAGAATCTTCAATGGATTTCGCCGATTGGCCATTGACATGGGAGCCAAGCTCTCCGGGGAATCCAACCGTAGGCGACCATTCCTGATCGGGACTGTAAAAATAAGTGGTGACCGCCGCTTGACCGCCAATTTCTGTGCCGATCCACAGGCCAGCATCATAAATATAATTATTCCCCGATCCGCCAGGCCATTGAGCCGAGGGTCGCCCTGTGGATGGCGAATTGGGATCACCATAGCCACCATAGTTTGTTACGGCTATCCAATTATTATTGGTCGTATGGTTATAAAAGGCTTTCTCCGGCCGTGTGGCCGTACTTTTTCCAACACCAACAAAGGTATGTTCTTTTGATTTTTCTTTCCCAAATGAAAAGGACACGAATAATACGAAACAAGCTGCTTTCACAACTTTCCAATAAAGATGATGTTTATAATTCATTAAAAACTGACCGTAAATCCAACTTTCATTCTTCGTTGATCCTGATACACCGTGGGATTCAAATGTGCTCCCTGTTCGGGATTTAATTTATTTTTATCAATCTTGCCATCATGATCCAAATCAACATTTCCCATATACTCAAAATATCTATCCTGACCATCCGCCAAGGTAACCTTGCCATCATTGTTTTCATCAAAGGTATCCACAAGACCTTTAAACTGGTGATACCATTCCCCATCTTCAACTCCGCGAAATCGTTTCATATCAAATAAATTTGTGATATAAAGATATGTCCCAAAATTGGTTCCGGCAATTTTGCGGGAATAACTCAGCTGGAAATTGGAGGATAAGAACCAAGGGTATGTTTCAGTATTCTCAATAATCAACCTTCCCTGGTTCGGTTTGGTATATCGTGTGCCAGTGCCATAANNCATAATAAAGGTGGCTAAAAATCCTTTAATAGCCACACTGGAATTCAGGTTAAAGGTGTGTGTCTGGTCCCATGCTAAATAAGATTCAAAGGTGGGCACGATATTTCCCGACCATTCTGTCAAATACCCTTGGCCAACACNACTGCTTTTACCCTTGGCAATGGAATAGGTATAATTCAATTCACCGTAAATTAATTTTCCGGGGCGGCGAGTTAATACAATCTCAAACCCGCGTACATTCCCATAATCACGATTATAGTAGGTGGTATACCAATCCGACACAGTCCAGTATATAGGACGCGTATCTGTCAAGCCAAATATGTCCTTGTAAAACGCTTTGCTTTCAAGAAGCAATTCACGGGGGAGTTCTTTCCTAACACCCACTTCATAAGCTGTGGTCAGTTCCGGATCCATATTGGGATTGCCCACAATGGGGAATCCTCCCCCGAAGTTGTAGGTATTATTCCTGAATAAGTAAGATAAAGCAGGCCGTTGATATTGCCGGCCATAGTTGAAATAAAGCAGGGATTTATCGGAGATCGGAAAGGAAACACCTAATCGTGGCGCAATGAGTAATTTATTTTCTGCATCCACGGGGTTTTTAATATCATCCAAGGCATGGGTGTACAGCCCAGCACTTTCCCGCCATTGCATATAGTCTTCATCTTTTCCATCGTCGTCCCAGTCCGCATAATCATTACTGGTCCATGTGGGATCAGATTCGTCAGCCGGTGATGCAGTATTCGGCTTAAAGTATTCCACACGCAAACCAGCATTAACAACGATCCCTTGGTATTCCATTTTATCAGTTGCATAAAGCGATAAATTAGTGGGCGTGGCTTTATCATTTTCTGCATAACCATAGCGATCTGGCGGCCAATGGTTCTGCATATTGTAATTAATATATTCCAATCCGGAACGAATCTGGTTGGCGGGGTTAATTTGGCTGACTAAATCAACTTTGTAAGTGGTCATGACTTTTTTGTCAAAATGCCAATGATCCCTGTTATAGGTATATGGATTAGCTGGAGATACGCCATAAAAATCTCCATGATGCTTAAAACCCTCGTCAGGGATATTTGCCCATGGCATCCAAAAATAATTTTGATCATAAGCATCTATAACACCGTCCCCATTCCAATCTCTTTCGGATTCATCCACATAGTCATTATTATTGGCATCGTGGAACATATCCTGGGGGTCATCAATACCAATAATGGGTTTTTCCGGTGTATAAGCATCTAAAATACCATTCCCATTTAGGTCCTCGTTTCTTTTATCATTGTCACCATCCACATCCCAGTCTAATGCTTCATCATAGGAGTTGTTGCCATTGATATCGCCAAACCATTCAGTGTCATTCCATTTGCCATCCCCGTTTATATCTTCAAAGGGTTCCGTAGCCCAGTAGATGTCTAATATGCCATCCCGGTCTGTATCTTCATTTATACGCTCCACAATATTTGACTGTAACATGGTGCTATATTGTGCAACGCGGAAAGTTAAAAAGGTGTTTTTAGAAAGCGTCCATGTCAGTCCTGTATTCCACATATAAGATTCATCCCGCCATAACGGCCGGCGTTCAAACATATTAAATTCTGTTATCTTGCCATCGGAATCCACATCCTCCGCATCCAGAATACCGTTCCCATTCAAATCTTCACCAGCATCAAGGACGCCATTCCCGTTGGTATCTTCTGTATCCAATACACCATTGCCATACCAACTGTCTAGCGCGCCCTCCGAATCTAGCATAAAATTATTATTGTAATCTTCATTCGATCCATCACCATCGGGGTCTATAAGTTGTCCGGTGGCGTCTCGATCCTGCTCGTAAGGTGAATTATCATAAACGCCATTTCCATTAATATCATTATACCATTCGCCTTCATCATACTGACCATTCTCATTCCAATCCGCAAAAGGTTCAAATTCAATATAAAGATCAAGAATGCCATCCCCATCCATATCCTCGGTTTGCAAGCCCGGTGTGGTCCACCAATCTGTGTAAAAACTGGGTGCCTCGCCATTTTGGATCATGCCATCCGAGATAGGACTTATCAAATCATCATATCCCTTAACATAACTTGGCATAAATCCGCTTTGCATATCCTCTGATATGATATGACTATAAGAATAATTAAACCCGTCATCCGTATCGGTCTGGGTGTATAATCCTGAAAAGCTTAATTTTAATTTGTCATTTATTTTATAGGATAAACGGCCGTTGTAACTGACCATTTTATTCTTTTGGTTGCGAAAACGGCCGGACTTGTCCTTTTGCTCTCCAATAATTGAAAAATGAAATTTATCCTTGAGAATCGGGCCGCTTAAAGCGAATTCAACGGAATTGGTTTCATATGGAGATTCAAAGCTAGGTTCATCGCTCAGAGGATTGGATGAATTAATACGTACATTCCCAGAAAAAGTATTTCGCCCCTCTTTGCTAGTGAGTTCAATAATACCGGATTGGGCATCGCCGTACTCGGCCCCGAATCCACTGGTAATCACATTCGCTTCACTGATGCTCAATAAGGGAACATTGGTATCATTGGAATTCCCGCTCCAAGGGTCTTTAATGGGAATTCCATCAAGCATATAAATCACTTCTGATGTGCGACCGCCACGGAAGTGCAATCCACCGGAATTCACGGCTCCTGCAGTGTAAGCCACCGCTGATTCTATACTTGTTACAGGCATATTGAGTAATTCTTCCGAGGTGATGCTTCTCCTGCTAGATGTCTGGTCGGCCTGGACCAAGGGTCGTTCTGCTATCACAACAATTTCCTCGCCTTCTATCACTTCATATACCAGAGGAAAATCAATGGTCGTTGTGAGGTCGCCACTGAAGAGCACTTCCACAATATTCATAGACGCATACCCTATTACTTCAGCGCGGACTTGGTATTTCCCTGGCGGGATATTGAGGATCAAGTATTCGCCATTGAGACCGGCAGCGGACCCCATGGCGGTTTCTAAAATCATAACATTGGCACCGGGAAGGGCATCGCCTGTTTCTTTATCGAAAATACGGCCCGCCATTTTGCCTGTATCAATAGCAAAAGTAATCTCAACGATAAAAAACAAGCTTAGTGCTGTTTTAATAAATAAGCCAACTTTAAGGTAATGTTTATATCCCATTTATTTTGCTTTAATATTTAGAGAGAGTGTTGTATGAGAGGAAAAGTGCAGCCAAAACCCGAAAATGAGAATTTTTTAATTTCCCGCGAAAAGCATTTTTAATTTGTTGATTGGCCTGCGTTAGCCCCTTTATCCTAAAAATAATCGGATGAAACTATAAGCCCTTTAGGCAATAGTCAAGGTTTAACTAAGATTTATTTCCAGCCCATTGAAATTCAATAATTGGCACCCATTTTTCTAACATTGGAATATAAGGTAATAAACGCATCTCNGTTCCAAATGGATAATCCCCCACCACAAGCTTACACCCGGTTANAATTCGGAAACGACCTGACTTTTTCCAAGCGACTAAAAACTTTGACTCAACTGAATTATTACCCTTTAATCCGGGCAGGAATCGAACATCAAAATCTGTCAATACTGACAAATTAGTTGTTACAGACTTCTGCACGTCTAATCCAACATGAATCCCATAGCCATTATAAAAAATCCCTAATCGATGATATATCAATGGAAGATCTATTGTGGATCTTTTATCTAATTCACCCATGACCAAACCAAGATCAATCCCACTTGTAATTGTGGTATTGAAGCCGGCAATATCTCGTGACAAGAGTAGGGATGCGGATAATCCAAGCATGGGTGGAATTTGGAAATCGGGCGCAATAACGCCTAAAGTTCCATCTTTGGCTACCATATTTAATAAAGGCGTTGGGTAAAAAATCTTATAACGACTGGCAGTGGTAAATGCATATATAGGATTTTGAGATTTTTTAAGGGTAAAGTTTGGAATTATAAAAAACCAAAGAGGATGAACACTATACTCTATCGATTCAGAATAGCCATATCTAAAGGGTTGAAACAACCCCATCTCCCAACGCTTTTGGTGAAGTAAATAAGCTGAGTGTGAATCCCAATTTCTTGTTTCGCCAAACACAATAGAGCTAAGAATAATATAGAAAATAAACTTTTTCATTATTCACCTCCAAAATTCAATTTTGAACTCACCGGCATATGGTCACTTAATTCCCAAGCGCCCTGGTGTGTTTGAGCGGCATCTGTAACCCAACTTCCATTTGTAAACAAATAATCCAGCTTCCGGTCATATTTAATATTGTTCATTTCAAAACTGGTGCTGGGTCCATGGGTGAAATGATTTGGGAGATTAGCTTCAGAAGAATCAATGGCAGAACTATACGCACTATATAAAGGGAGCAAAATTTCTGGTTCTCCGTCAAAATTCTCAAAATAGCTTCCTTCCTTATGATACTCTTCCGCTTCATCGGTATGGTAATCTTCTCCGTCGCACATATCACTTTCGCAGAAATCTGTAATAGACCCCGGTGGCACCGAATTCAAGTCACCACCCGTTACAAATAAATCACCACCATCATCTATAACTGCTAACGTTTCTACATATTTATCAATGTGCTGCTGTTTGGTATCGTCTATGGCAAAGGCTGTGGCATGGATATTCACTGCATAAAACTCACTTGATCCTTGAGCCAACGAAGTAATTTTTGCTTTTAAAATATTCCGGCGGAGATAAAAATATTGAGTTAATTCATCCTGATCTGTTCGGAGACGAAGCTGAATTCGCTCCGCATCAGTCAATTTATATTTTGATAAAATTGCGTTGCCCGCATCAATGCGCCCAATCCCGGAACTGGGAATATAATCTGCTTTCCACATAGAAGCATAACAGCCGTAATTCAGGTTGGTGTTATCCAAAAGATATTGAACTTGATCCATATAGCCGGTTCGCTTGGAAGACACATCTACTTCCTGTAAGAGCACCACATCCACATCCATTGCATTCAGAGAGTCAGCTATAGTCGCCATAAATTTTTCAATGGATGCATCATCCAAAATAACACTGTCACCGCAAGAATCGCCAAAGAAGGGAAACCGACCAATACCAAATCTAATATTCCACGTGACAACTTTGATGCTCTGCCCCGTATGTGCCACGCCTGATCTTTGTGCGGCTTGATACATCACTGCATCAGATGAATCTGCGAATTCTGTAACGAACGGCTCACAGCCAACAATCAACAATAAACCTATAAAGGTTATGTAGTTTTTCAAGCGACTCTCCTTTTACTTAAGTAAAGTTAACACGTTTTCCGGTGGACGTCCAATCACCGCCCTATTCCCCATTACTGCAATGGGTCTCTCCATAATTTTGGGATATTTTTCAATGGCTTCTGCCATGGCTTCATTGTCATTTAATATTTCAACAAGATTATTGTCTTTGAATTCGGCTTCATTTTTCCGCACAAATTCACTTGGGGCTATTCCCAACTTTTCACTTAAGGATAAAATTTCAACCTTATTTAAAGGCGATTTGAGATATTCCACAGTTGTGAATTTCACAGCATTCTCTTTTAGGAGCGACACGGCTCCTCGGCTTTTCCCTCACCGCGGGTTATGGTATAAAACTAAATCGGACATTTTTTCTCCTTATTATATAGGTCTAAGGTACAACGCACAATTTAAAGACGAAAATACAGAAACTATTTTCATTATATTAAATTAAATAATGTTAATAGTTAATAATTTTAGACATTATTCAAATTTTCTTTATAATTTGCTTGTTATAACCATTTTATTTTAAATAATATCATTAGTATTAATTCATTAACTTTTATGAAACTTGATTCAATAGATAGAAAAATATTAGCCGAATTACAAAAATCCGGACGAGAATCTGCGAGCCACATTGCTGAAAATGTGGATGTATCCGTTCCTACAGTAACAGAGCGAATTCGTAAACTTCAAGAAGCGGGAGTTATAAAAAGATTTCAAGCCGTTATTGATCCAAAATCTGTGGGATTAGATATGGCTGCTATTATTACAATTATGTCAGATTCTTCACAATATTATAAAGAAGTAACCGCAGCAGCCCATGAAACACCTGAAGTTGTACAATGTTTTTCTACTACAGGGAACGGATCTCATACATTACTCATTAATACAAAAAATTCTAAAACACTGGAAGATCTATTGCGCAAAGTTCAAGGTTGGCCCGGTGTGATTCGGACAGAAACACAAATTATTTTATCAACGTATAAAACCGGAATGGTTGTACCCATCCCAGATTAAAACATTTAACCCAACCCAAGGAAAAATTACCCATGAGCAAAATCAGAGCAGAATATATTTGGATGGATGGCCATATTCCCACCCAAAAACTGCGATCAAAAACAAAGGTTTTTAATGGCCCCGTAAACAATCTCGCCGATCTCCCGGACTGGGGATTTGATGGTTCCAGCACCATGCAAGCCGTAGGCAATGATAGCGACTGTATGTTAAAACCTGTTTATTATATCCCCGACCCCATTCGTGGCGGTGATGATGTTTTGGTCATTTGCGAAGTAATGAACGCAGATGGAACAGTACATACATCTAACACCCGAGCTCATTTAAGAGCAGTTGCTGAAAAACATGCCAGCGAAGAAGCTTGGTTTGGCATTGAGCAGGAATACACATTATTTAAAGGACGGTCTCCTTTGGGATGGCCCGAGGGCGGATATCCAGCGCCTCAGGGTCCTTTTTATTGTGGCGTTGGTGCAGATGAGGTTTTTGGTCGTGATATCGTTGAAGAACATTTAGACCTTTGTATTGAAGCCGGAATCGAAATTTCTGGTATTAATGCAGAAGTAATGCCGGGACAGTGGGAATATCAAATTGGCCCTATTGGTCCTTTAGAATCTGCGGATCAAATGTGGCTTTCTCGTTGGATCTTGTATCGTATTTCAGAAGATTACGGTGTAAGTGCAACACTTCACCCAAAACCTGTTAAAGGCGATTGGAATGGTGCGGGCGCCCATACCAACTTTAGCACNAAAGCCATGCGGGAAGAAGGTGGCATGAAGGTTATTGAAGATGCTTGTGAAAAGTTAAGCAAAAAACATCATGAACATATTGCAGTCTATGGCGCTCATAATGAAGAACGCCTCACCGGATTACATGAAACATGCAGCATTAAGGAATTTCGATATGGCATCAGTGACCGAGGTGCATCCGTAAGAATTCCTATGCAAACTGCAAAAGATGGTTTTGGATATCTTGAAGATCGCCGTCCATCCGCAAACATGGATCCATATGAAGTATGTGCGATTCTAATTGAAACAACTTGTGATTAGTTTTATCCTATAGTCAACCCAAGACAAAAACGCCCCTTTTCGTTTATTCAATAAGNATTGGGGCGTTTTTCATTTTTGCAAAATTTCTTCTTTTACATCATCAATCCAAGAGACTCGTTTAGGTTCTAATTTCTTTACACCTTGACATTGGGTTTCTCTTGGACATTGATCAATCCGAGGACAAATCACAACACACGGATTTTCCAAAGCATCAATAATCCAAGAAAAATTAGCAATCCCAGCCGTTGTACGAATCGTATTCCTGAGATCTTCGGGGAGAAGCGACTCACCCGATATGCCACATGCATCATCAACTTGACTAATAATATCTTTGTAATCATATCCTTGAGAATGGATCATAGGAACTAAATCAACGCCCACTGTTACCACATGTGGGTTTCCAGCAGCATCTTTCGTCCGGACGGAGACGCACGCATATAATTGACGAATTTCTCCATGCTTTAATAATGAGATTTGACTTTTAGGTTTATTAAACCCTTTTTCTGAAAGTTGCTGAAATAACCGCCACTGTGAACAAACTGGCGCAATCCCTGATCGCATACTTCCCCACGGAAGTGGAATCCGATTTCCGCGATAGGCTGCGCGAATAAAACCAGGTGGATATAAATCAAANTAATGCCAATGGTCATAGGANGATATCATTCCCATTCTACGCATAACAACCGAAATGGTTAATCCCACTTTTTTTGCCGCCAAAGGATTATAACCATTTCGNACCATAAACCGACGAAAAGGTTGTCGAGGGCAAAGTAACGCTCCTGCAAAAAAACTACATTCAAAATCTCGCCATGCGATTAGAATATCTTCTTGTGAAACAGTTTTAAGTTGATGGGTTGACGGTCTTGTTGAACCCCCTAATTCTCCACCTGCCGCATGGGATGAAATGACACCATCTCCATTATGTAAAACCTTATGTGCCAAATGAAGTCCCAATTCATATTTGATTCGTTCGGGTTGGTCTTCTAATTGTTTGTTCAAATACACTTTATGCGGCGTATCGTAAAAAGAACGGAATAGAGTTTTAATTTCATGCCCTGCATCATTCCGAGTCATAAAGGGTGGTCGATCAAACCAATCGATTTTTAAATCGTGTTTTTTACATAATCCCAAAATATCATCTACAGATAGTGGGAATTTCTTTCCGCCCACCTCATCGGCTGCCCGTTCAAGATCGGGGAATTTGTTATATTGTTCTTCTTGGTAAGACCGAATCATGGCATGGGAAAATTGTCGTCCACTAATCCCGGATAATGCCAGCAATTCCGGGATAGCGCGCCCCAGTAATTCTTTTTTAAATAACTCCCTNGGTTCTAAGACCAAACGATCTTCTGGGTAAGATAAACTATCAGACGTTGTCGGTTGTGGTGTAGAACTGTCATCCCTAAACCAATCTCGTTCTTTACCAAAAAGGTCGCTTAATAAATCCAATAAAGCTTCTGATGGATTTCGTTTCCCATTTTCAATTAAACTCAAATACGGAACGGATGGGGCAATTTTTCCATTTATTTGATGACAGCGATACGCTAAGTCGTCTAAGGTCATTTTGTTTTGCTTTCGCAAAGATCGAATTTTTGCTCCAAGAAAATGGGCTTTTTTCTGAGATGTATTTAGGGTACGCAAAATAGAGTTGTAAAATTTACACTGTAAAGTATTATATGTAAAGTTTTTGTTTATTAATTTATTTACAACCGATAGTTTTCACCACACCAAAAAATACTTTTAATAAAACTTTAAGAAAAATATGCAACTAACAGAAACAACAATAGAACAAACATTGGACTCGGGACTTCCCGAAGGTATTTTGATTACAGGTGATATTCAGCCTGAATATGAATCTATCTTAACTCAAGACGCTTTAAACTTTATTGCAACGCTTCATCGACAATTTGAATCCCAAAGACAAGCGCTCCTTCAAAAGCGGATTGAAAGACAGGCTNAATTTGAATTAGGCAATTTGCCTAATTNTATTTCAGAAACGAAAAATATCCGAGAAAGTAATTGGGCCGTTGCACCAATTCCCGCAGATCTTCAAGATCGACGTGTTGAAATTACCGGCCCTGTAGAAAGGAAAATGGTTATTAATGCATTGAATTCTCCTGTTAAAGTTTTCATGGCGGATTTTGAAGATTCCAATTCCCCAACTTGGGACAATATTATTGAGGGACAAATCAACTTACGCGACGCAAACGATCGCTCCATTACCTGTATCCATCCTGTTAAAAAAACTGTGTATTCTTTAAATGATAAAGTGGCCACACTTATGGTTCGGCCCCGTGGATGGCATTTGGATGAAAAACATATCTTGATTGATGGAACATCTATTTCTGCCAGCTTAATGGATTTTGGATTATACTTTTTTCATAATGCAAAAACATTGATGGAAAATGGTTCGGGTCCTTATTTCTATCTCCCAAAATTAGAAAGCCATTTGGAAGCCCGTTTGTGGAATCATGTTTTCATAGCAGCACAAAATTTGTTAAATGTCCCCCAAGGATCCATCCGAGCAACCGTTTTAATTGAAACTATTACAGCCGCATTTGAAATGGATGAAATTCTGTTTGAACTTAAAGAACATTCTGCTGGACTCAATTGTGGGAGGTGGGATTATATTTTTTCTTTCATTAAGAAATTTGGAAAAAATAAAAATTTCATTTTACCCAACCGCGCACAAATTACAATGGATCGCCATTTCTTGAGTAGTTATGTTAAACTATTGGTTCAAACTTGCCACAAAAGAGGTATTCACGCTATGGGCGGAATGGCAGCGCAAATCCCCATTAAAAATGATGAAAATGCGAACCAAGAAGCCATGGAGAAAGTCCGCTTAGATAAAGAACGTGAAGCTGAAGCAGGGCATGATGGAACATGGGTTGCGCATCCCGGGTTAGCCCAAATTGCATTGGATGCATTTAATGAAAAAATGCCTGGCAAAAACCAGATTAACAAAGTTCAGAAAAATCAGCACATCACAGTACAAGATTTATTACAAGTGCCAACTGGCACAATTACTGAAGATGGATTTTTACATAATATCCGTGTGGGTATTCAATATTTAGCCGCTTGGATGATTGGCAATGGCTGTGTGCCTTTGTATAATTTAATGGAAGATGCTGCTACGGCTGAAATTTGCCGAACTCAATTGTGGCAATGGATTCACCATACTGCATCCTTTGATAACGGGAAGCCTATCACGGCGGAATTTTTCCAAACATCCTTAGAAACGATCAAAGTTGAATTGGAAAGTGAAATGACACACCCCATTCAAAATGCAATAGACCTTTTTTCATCCATGGTTCTTTCTGAAACGATAGACGAATTCTTAACCATCCCAGCTTACAAAAACTTAACCTAAAGGAGTCTGAAATGAAACTCAATCAAACAAGAAACCCCTTTGAACAAGACATGACTGATAAACGCGTTGTCAATGGAAGACATANATCTCTATTGAAAAAGAACGTTATGATGAGTCCTGTAAAAATACAAAATACTGAAATTTTTGAACAAGATATGCACGTGAGGAAACCATGAACAAAAAAGAACAAATTCAACAACTAGAACAAGATTGGGCAAACAACCCACGGTGGGATAATATCACTCGCACTTATACGGCGAAAGAAGTGGTTGCTTTAAGAGGCTCTTTCCAAATTGAACATACACTGGCAAAGCGCGGTGCAGAAAAATTTTGGAAAGGTATTAAATCAGATGCGCCTATTTGTGCGCTTGGTGCACTTACTGGAAATCAAGCTATACAAGAAGTACAGGCCGGACTCAAAGCAATTTACTGCTCCGGTTGGCAGGTGGCTGGGGATAATAATTCCGCTGGAACCATGTACCCTGACCAAAGTCTCTACCCAGTGGATTCCGTCCCAAAACTCGTAGAAAAGATTAACAATTCACTTATGCGAACTGATGAAATTCATGCACAAAAAAATGACAATGAAATTGATTGGGTTGTACCAATTATTGCCGATGCAGAAGCTGGATTTGGTGGTAATCTAAATGCCTACGAACTGATGAAACACATGATTAAATCAGGCGCTTCAGGTGTTCATTTTGAAGANCAACTGTCTTCTGCAAAAAAATGTGGACATATGGGNGGAAAAGTTTTGGTTCCAACACAGGAAGCTATTAATAAACTTGTTGCTGCTCGTCTAGCGACAGACGTTATGGGCGTATCTACAATTATCATTGCCAGAACAGATGCAAATGGTGCAAGCTTGATTACAAGCGAAATCGATCCCAGAGATAAAAAATTTATCACTGGAAAAAGATCTAACGAAGGATTTTACTATGTGAATAATGGCTTAGACCAAGCTATCGATCGTGGGCTCTCTTATGCCCCTTATGCTGATATTCTTTGGTGCGAAACAGCTCGCCCAAATTTAGAAGAAGCACGACGATTTGCTGAAGCAATCCATGCAGAGTTTCCCGGAAAACCATTATCCTATAATTGTTCTCCTTCTTTTAATTGGGAATCCAATTTGAATGAAAAAGAATTACGTGAATTCCGTGAAGCACTCGCCGACTTAGGATATGTTTTCCAATTTATCACTTTGGCTGGCTGGCATTCATTGAATTTGGCATGTTTGACTTGGCTCGTAGCTATAAAGAATCTGGAATGTTTGCTTATTCTCAAATGCAGAATCGAGAATTCGCCGAAGAAAAAAATGGATTCCGAGCCGCCAAACACCAAGCCTTTGTGGGTGCAGGTTATTTCGATACAATCCAAAATACGATTGCTGGTGGAGCCCTTTCTACTGGCGCCATGACAGGATCAACTGAAGAAGAACAATTTTCATCTGTGAGCCAACCCGCAGAAAATCAGCCAGTCGCAACCGCATAAAGACCTACAACCCAAAAACATAACGCCTCCAATTTTAATTGAGAAATTCAAAAAATTGGAGGCGTTATTATTAGAATAAATTTTACTCTAGTAAAAACACCCTTTAAAACAACGTTGATTGATCTCCTCCAATATCAATATCAATCTTTTCACCGTCTCGTTGTGACACTGCAGACAAATGAGCTTGCCGGATCGGTTCTGGCTGGCGATAATGCGTGGAGCATTCCAATATAAATTCCATAGTAGTAAGCAAATCTGCTTTATGACCCACCGAAATAAAAACGGGCTGTACATCATCTTTTGTGCGTAAAGCAAGTCCCACCTCTTCCCCTTCATGCATCAATGGCGCATGATGTCCTTTTTCCGGATCAATATCATCATGGAATCCAATCAAAACCCGGTCGGCAATTCCAATGGACGGAACATCAAATAAAACACCCAAATGGCTGGCTAAACCAAATCGCCGCGGATGGGCTAATCCATGGGAATGAAATAATACAACATCGGGAATATGCTGAATGCGTTTCATGAGCTTCATAATAGGAGGCGCTTCTCGAAAAGCCAAAATTCCACGAACGTAGGGAAATATTATTTCTTCTGATAAACCATGTCGCTCTACCAATTTCATATCAGGGAAACGCAACACAACAAGGGCCGCATGAATTGTATTTGTGTTCGGATCGTGGACTACGGAGGTTCCAGCCACAAGATGGATTTCTTCTGGTAAGGGCTGAATAACAACTTTATCCCGAAGGTTTAATTGGATTGCAGATGCTTCATTGGGTGAAACATTCCATGAATGAAATCGAATTGGCTTCATTTTCAAATCTAACGCCAGAAAGTGAAATAATGAAATGACAGTTGGTCTTAATAAAATAAATATATTGGTTTAAAAAAACATGAATAATCACCTAAATTTTTCCATGATGAAATTGATTCAAGCACTCACTCCGTTACTTTTTACCACTGGACTGCTTTTTGCGAATCTCGAAAAAGAACTCCAAACCCAGTTCATACTAGCTGCGTCGGGAGATACAATTACTATTCCAAAAGGTCACCATAAAATTCAAGGAACCTTATCCATTGAAGGCAAAGAAAATTTGGTCATTCAAGGTGTGGGGATGGACGTATCCATTCTTTCTTTTTCGAATCAATCGGAGGGCGCCCAAGGAATCAGTATTACAAATTCTAAAAATATTACCTTGGAAAAATTCACGATTCAAGATTCCAAAGGCGATGCTATCAAGGCACAATACACGGATGGAATTATTTTTAGACATGTCAAAGTGGAATGGACCGGCGGGCCAAAAGAAACAAATGGCGCCTACGGTCTTTATCCCGTTCAATGCGAAAATGTACTGATTGAACATTCCATTTCTATTGGCGCTTCTGATGCGGGAATCTATGTGGGGCAATCCAATAATATTGTGGTGCGATACAATGAAGCGTTTGAAAATGTGGCCGGTATCGAAATTGAGAATTCATATAATGCTGAAGTCTATGAAAATTATTCTCATGGAAATACAGGTGGTATTTTGGTGTTTGATTTGCCGGACCTGCTCCAAAAACAAGGCGGGAATGTTCGCGTTTATAATAACAGAATTGAATCCAATAATTTGTTCAATTTTGCACCCAAAGGTAATATTGTAGGCAAGGTTCTGCCCGGAACTGGCATCATGATTTTGGCATGTAGTGGTGTCCATATTTTCGGCAACACGATTCGTAATAATAAAAGTATCGGCACCGGCATTGTCAGTTATTTCATGACGGAAGAAGCCATTAAGGACAGTCTCTATAATCCCTACACTGCTGACATTCATATTTATAATAATGTGTACGACCGTTGGCCGGGATTCCCGGAATTGGGTTTTGATATCGGTCAATTATTGGCGGTGAAGTATGGTAGAAACACACCTGATATTATTTATGATGGCATGCAAGACCCCGAAATTCAAGCGGGTCTTTGTATTCAAAATAATACTGACGCTCGATTCACTGATTTGGATATTGAACATAATTTTGATTCATGGTATTCTCCTTTTGTTGCCAATTTTTCTGAAGATATGTCAAAACACAATTGTGGCGCCCAACATCCGCTTATATCTAAATCGAAAAAATGAAGCTATTGATTTATACGGGAATTGGATTTGATGCCATAAAGGACCAACTAAATATTGAAGACAAAAAAGATTAACTCCATGAGAGTTATACAGATTAGTAAAAATATCAAACAATCCATTTCACCTTTAGACCTTAGCCAAAATGATTAAAACTTTGAGTAAAGCCAATCAATTGGTTTTGCTCTTATTTTTTATTTCCTTCGCCATGAGCGAAAATCCGCTCAAATACGCCCAGCCTAAATTATCTGACTACGGATTTTTTGAGGGACGCATGGCTGATCACAATCCTGTAACCGGCGTTATTCCCTATGATGTTTCTGCCCAACTGTTTTCCGATTATGCACTGAAATCGCGATTCATTGTGCTCCCCCAAGGTCAGCAATTAGAATATCAAAAAGATGGTACATTCGATTTTCCGGAAGAATCTGTCTTGATAAAAACATTTTACTATCCCGCAGATTTTCGCAATCCCGATAAAAACATCCGTCTCATGGAAACACGAATATTGATCCATACGCCGGAAGGCTGGATGGGTTTTGCCTACATTTGGAATGAAGAACAAACTGAAGCTTTTTTAGAAATTGCCGGTGAAAGATTGGATGCTTCATTTATAAACCCAATTGGCGAAACTGTGAATTTCAAATATAGTGTTCCCAATTTTAATCAATGTAAAGGTTGCCATGTTTTCAATAATAAAATGGAGCCAATTGGACCTAAAACCAGATTATTAAACCATGACTTTGATTTCGATAGTGGGAGAATGAATCAATTGGAAAAATGGGAAACATTGGGAATGATCAGTGGACTCCCAAGTGTTTCGTCCCTTCCGCAAACACCTGATTATAACAATTTTGAAAGTGGTTCCATTGAAGAACGCGCTAGGGCTTTGATTGATATTAATTGTGCTCATTGTCACCGATTGGGTGCACCGGGAGAAACATCTGGACTATTTCTTAATATTGAAGAAACAAATCCAACACAATTAGGCGTGCATAAACCGCCAATTGCAGCTGGTCGTGGATCGGGAGATTTGGATTATACAATCGTTCCTGGGCAACCGGATAAATCAATTATGGTTTATCGAATGGCATCAACAGACCCCAGTATCATGATGCCGGAATTAGGAAGAAAATTAGTCCACAAAGAGGGTGTGGAATTGGTGAAGCAATGGATCAAAGAAATGGAAAAATATTAAATGTTTAAGTATTAAAGTACTCATATTTTAAAATATCAGGGGATCACATGAGCACTGTTTTATAATTCTTCAAACACACCCGTTTTTCTATTTTTTTTCACTTTATCCCAATCAAAATAACGACCGTTCATTGCAATATAAACTCCTGGTGGCAAACTTTGGGCAAAAGCCAGAGCGCCGCCAAAATTAAAAAGCCCGTCACTACTACCGAATTTATATGGAATCATTGCACCCGTAAGAATAATTGTTTTTTCTATATTTCCATTCGCAATTATTCTTGCTGTATCTGTCATGGTATCTGTACCGTGAGTAATTACAATTTGACTTTCTGGTACGCGCTTACAATTATCCAAAATAACGGCACGATCATCGTTCGTCATATCTAGACTATCCACAAGCATGAGTGTTCGGATCTTGACCTCAAGTTTAGATCTTCCCAGAACCAAGATCTCTCGCATGTGAGTATCCTTGAAATAAAGTTTCCCGGTGATCTCGTCATAATCCTTATCAAAAGTTCCACCTGTAATCATTATTCTTACTGACATCTTTTCTCCGTTTATTAAATAATTGTTGAAATCTCTTCAAAGGATTTCTTTTTCAAGTCTGGGACTGTAGCATCTTCGGCGGGATACCCAACCGGAATCAATAAAACCGCTTTTTCGTTTTCGGGTCTATCCAATATTTTTTCTAAAAAGCCCATTGGGCTTGGTGTGTGGGTCAAGGTTGCCAACCCTGCATTATGCAAGGCAACCAGTAAAAAGCCAGAAGCAATCCCAACAGATTCATTTACATAATAATTTTTCCGTTTCACCTGTTCATCTAAATCATAATTCTTTTTAAATACCACAATAAGATAAGGTGCAAGTTCTAGAAATGGTTTATGCCAGTCTGTTTCAAATTGATTTAAATCTTCAAGCCAAGTGTCTGGTGCACGGTGTTCATAAAATTCCTTTTCTTCTTTTTCAGCCGCAAACCGAATTTCTTTTTTTACAGCTGAATCTTTTACAATGACAAAATGCCACGGTTGTTTATTTGCGCCAGATGGTGCAGAGGCTGCTGCTTTCACAGCATTCATAATAATCTTTAAAGGAACGGGCTTATTTGAGAAATCTCTCACCGTTCGCCTTAAAATTATTTCATCTAAAAATAATAGTGATTTTTCAACCATTTCAGATTCTGTTAATGTATTATAGATTATTTTTTGAAATGCCATAGCTTAATATCTCATTGTATTTTCCACCCCCAATTTACAATCATGAACTGAATGCGTCCTTTTGAAATACTCACTTTAATCCTTATTGCGGGAACACTTGTTGCTCTTTTCACTCATAGAGATCGAAAGGTTTTTCTTTTTCTTTTATTTGGGACAATCGGATCAATGTTAGTCCAACATTTTTTGGAAGGACAACGTTGGCAATTTGCATTTGCCGTTTATCTTTTACCTGGCATGTATATTTTTCATCGATTCCAAAAAACAACAATCAATACAGCAACAAAGATTCTCCTGTCCATTTGGTTTAGTATCGCAATAACTCTCCCCTGGATAATCCCAGTTTTTTCTCTTCCTAGTCCTGGTGGCCCCTATGATGTTGGTACAGAAACGTTTCATTGGATTGATTCATCCCGGACAGAATGGTTTACAGATGAGAATCCAAATGATCTGAGAGAAATCATGGTTCAAGTTTGGTATCCATCAGACCAAAATGTTAAAAAGGATCCTGAACCCTATTTAGATTTTATTAATCTTCGAGCAAAAGCATTGGCTGGAGCTGGAGCAATTCCCGAATTCTTTCCAAGTCACTTGAACCATGTGACTACAAATAGTTATGGCGGAATTCCAATCACAGAAAAAAGTGGGCATCTCCCTGTTGTTATTTTTTCTCATGGTATTACGGGAACTCGACATCTTCACCAAGCACTTTATGAATATTTAGTAAGTCGTGGCTATATCGTTGTGGCTCCAGACCATAGTTTTGATGCGAATTTGACTATCTTTCCAGATGGACATATTGCCGATTATAGATCAAATATTACGGGACATCCCGACAGTTTAAACCTACGTAAAATGCAAATGAATACTCGAGTGACTGATATTAGTTTCATTTTAGACCAATTAGAAAAAATGCAATCTGGAAAAATAGAATCACAAATAATTGGGAAAATAGATTATGAAAATATTTCAGTTGGTGGACATTCCTACGGCGGAGCAACAGCCACAGTTGCTGCCCAAAGAGATGATAGAATTAATGCATGTTTTGTTTTAGATAGTTGGCTGAGCCCAGTACCAGATGAAACCATAAATGCCGGAGTTCATGTACCTTTTTTATTTATGGGACGACCGTCTTGGGTGGGGTCAGACTATCCCGGGAATTACCCAAGGTTGGATAGTCTCATGGCGCATTCATCTAATCCAAAATACCAGCTAATTATAAAAAAGACCGAGCATTTAGATTATTCGGATATACCTTTATTCTCTCCCATTATTAAATATGTTTTGGATGTGGGAGATTTAACTTCCTCTGTTTCAATTCCATTAATGAATGGTTTGGTGTATGGATTTCTCGAAAAACATTTAACAAAAAATCCACAATCAGGGTTCGATACCATAATTCAACATGAATTAATTACGCCGGTACCATGATTAAACAAACCGCCCGAATAACCCTTGGAATTATTTTAGTTATTATTGGGCTTATTGGTGGATTAATTCCCATCTTCCAAGGATGGATGTTCGGGATTCCCGGTCTCATCATATTGGCAGATTATTTTCCACCCGCTAAACGACTTTTAGATTGGGCAAAGAAAAAAGCAGGAATAAATAAAAAAGGAAACGAATAGGCATTTTATTCTATAAGTGCCTTATATAATTTCACACTCTTTATTTCTTTATTTTACGTGACATTCTCCACTATTCAATCGATTCAGCCACCGGCACAATGTGTCTTCAAACCCGTCTAAAATAACCGCAATCGTCGGCGCCCAATGGGGTGACGAAGGCAAGGGAAAGATTACCGATTTCTTTGCCGGCGAATCTGACTACGTGGTCCGTTTTCACGGCGGCAACAACGCCGGCCATACCATCATTGTCGATGGCAACACCTTCAAACTTCATCTTATTCCTTCCGGAATTGTCTATGGCGAACCCATGTCTATTATTGGCAACGGCGTCGTGGTAGATCCCAAAGCATTGCTCGATGAAATTGCTTATGTAAAAGAAAAAGGAATTGATCCTAAGCTCATGGTAAGCGATCGAGCTCATGTGATTATGCCTTATCATATTGCCATGGATGGCGCCCTTTCTGGGCATCAAGGCAATTTAGCCGCGGGAAGCACGCGTCGTGGCATCGCCCCTGTTTATGCTGATAAAATGTTCCGAAATGGTATTCGAATGGTGGACCTTTTAGAGCCGGACGTCTTTCGAGAAAAACTTGAAAAAGGGTATGCTTTTTGTAAAAGCATTATTGAAAAAACGCTCAACCAATCTTTGGATATTTCCATGGATGAGATTTTTGATACTTATTCTGATTATGGTCAAAAATTAAAATCCTATATTCATGATACATCAGTCGTTTTATACAAAGCACACAAATCGGGGAAATCTATTTTATTTGAAGGCGCACAAGGAATTAGTCTGGATGTGGATCACGGCGTTTATCCCTACACGACTTCTTCCAACACAGCAGCGGGACATATTTCCACCGGAACTGGTGTAAGCTTTAGAGATATTGATCGAATCATCGGCGTTACAAAAGCATATTTGAGTCGCGTGGGCGAAAGTCCTCTCCCATCAGAAATTCATGGTGACGAGGCAAAAATGCTACGGGATAAAGGCGGAGAATATGGTACAACAACCGGACGGCCGAGACGCGTGGGATGGCTGGATCTAGTCCAAGTGCGACAAGCGGTCCGTGTGAATGGACTTACAGAAATCGCCCTGACAAAATTAGATATATTAAATGGATTTGATGAACTACCCATTTGCGTTGCTTATGATGTGAAAGGAAAACGCATCACCGAAATGCCTGCAAGTTTGACCGAATACAGAAATGCAAAACCTATTTATGAATCACTTCCGGGATGGGGAGACCTTCCTGAAAACATTTGGGATAAAGGCTACGATGCAATGCCCCAAACCTTAAAAGATTATATTGCATTTATTGAACGTCAAGTGGATTGCCCCGTGAAAATTGTATCGGTTGGGCCCCAACGGCATGAAACAATTATAAGGTAAAATTCTACAGTGGACTCAGGGAAACACAGAGAAGCACAGGGAAGCACAGGACTTTTAATTAATCAAATTTTTCTCTGTGTATCTCTGAGAACTGTGTGTTAATAAAAGCTCTATAACGTGGCGTTTACCAAAGAAATTGTCGACTTCACCGGGCTCTCTGATTCTGATATCAAAGCCAAATTAGTTGAACTCAACATTCCACTTACCATAGAGGAAGCGCTCAAAATTCAGAACGATATGCTGGGGCGCGCACCGTCTCTTGCTGAACTTATTTTATTTTCTATTCAAGGGTCGGAGCATTGCTCCTATAAAAGCAGTCGAAACCATTTAAAACAATTTACCACGGAAGGGCCGGATGTTGTGTTGGGCGCCAAAGAAGACGCGGGCGTGGTGGCAATTGCCACAGATAATAATGGCCATCGTTGGTGCATTGTTATGAGCCATGAATCCCATAATCATCCGTCGCAAATTGTACCTTATGAAGGCGCCGCAACGGGNGTGGGTGGAAATGTCCGGGATGTATTATGTATGGGCGCAGAAGTAATTGCCGTGACCGATTCATTCCGATTTGGTGATATAAAAAATAATAAAACAAAATGGATTCAAGATGGGGTTGTTGCCGGCG
>JGI26254J51713_1000056_pt1 | contig 44697 bp, 44 predicted proteins | sample SaaInlV_120m_DNA_3_FD_51713 | JGI IMG/M metagenome (IMG submission 51713)
TTGATAGAAAATACATCAATCCAGCTTTTGGCTCATTATTATTTGAGGAGTTTGGAAGTTGCTCTGGCATATGGGGTGTAGCACAACCAACAAGAAGAAGAGGAAGTATTAATAGAAGGTTCTTCACTGCTCCTCCTGTTGAAACATTGCCACCAAGTCATTGCAAATTTGGGTGTCACCCATAATCAATTCATTGCCTTCAAAATAAGCTCCAGTATTCTTCCAATTCTCATTAGCCAACACTTGATAGTTGTCTGCTATGGGCGGAATACTTACCTTAATGTTTTCGAGGAAAGCCTCTGTAGATTTATCTTCTCTGACTGATGCCCAAACCTGATATGTCTGAGCTAAAAGCATCTTGCTGTTTGCATCAACAATGGCATTGATGTTCTTAGAGTTTTCTTGAGAGCTTCCACTAGTTACATTGATTACCATCCCAAACAAACCCAAGCATCTGTAATTTGCATATAAGACTTCAGTAGCTCCTAGCTCATCTATGGAGGCAATATATTCTTTGAGAGGTTTCATCTCAGCAAATGCCAAAGGCGATAGGAGTAATAGGGTTAGGAGTTTTTTCATACTCTAAATATACACATACTTTATATATAGCGGCCGAATATTTTTAGAGATTTTAAGCCTCCCTTTAGAACTTTTACGATTGCGCTCTACCAGCTGAGCTATCTACTAAGGATTGTTTGAATTGCTTAAAGTTTCCTGGGTTTGCCTTCTCTCACCAGTCCGCTGAGCTTTTTCTAAGGTCTCTCTACTCGCCTCTTCCATTCGCTCAAACTCTTGCTTGGTATAACAAAACTTCTCGGGGATTCTAGATCCTATTACCTTTTTAGTTTGGCAAATTTTTTCTACCTCTTCTGTCTTGTCATCTACATTGCTAGATAAATTTTCAGGAGTTGTGGCGCAACCTGAAAAAAGAGCAACAAAGAACACTGGTAAAAAAAGTTTTTTCATTATGAGTAGATGTGTTTGAATGAGGCCAATTATACTTTAGCTAACTAAAAATAACAGCTAAGGATGGCGGACTTCTTGATGTTGTTGAGGTTTTTAAAACTGATGATTGCGCAAAAGTTGAAAAAATTTGGGCTCTTTAAGAGCATGTCCTCACCGGCTTTGTCCACAATAAGCAGTTGTTAATATATTTTTTACAGCTGATATTTGTTCTTCTAAAAGAGGTATATTTATCATTTACTTATAAGTTTTTTATATAACTTAATAGGCCCTTTATTCAAGCTATTTATTCACTTTAAAATGCTCTTAATATCCGTTATATTGCTCTTTTAAAAAACCAATCATCCGAGTCAAATGCTTAAAAAAAGCTTTAAATACTTGGGTAAATATAGGAATACAAATGAATAAAAATATACTTGTGCTATCTCTTGTTGCAATTATTGGGCAAGGTGTCGTCGCACAATCTAGTGCTGTTGAAGAAATAGTCGTTACTGCAACGAAAACAGAGCGAACACTTCAAGAAGTTCCAGTGGCAGTCTCGGTTGTTACTGCGGATACAATTGAGAAAGCTAATATTGTTGATCTGCTAGATCTTAAAGCTGTGGTGCCCTCTTTAGATTCAAGACAGTATCAATCAACAACCAATGCTACCTTTTTTATTAGAGGTTTTGGAAATGGNTCTAATAATCCAGGTGTTGAGCCATCAGTAGCTGTATTTGTGGATGGTGTTTATCGTTCAAAAATTCAAGGTCAGATATCAGACCTTCCAATGCTAGAGCGCATTGAAGTATTGAGAGGCCCTCAAAGCACATTGTTTGGAAAGAATGCATCTGCTGGTGTTGTAAATATTGTTACTAAGAAGCCATCATTTGAGAAATTTACCTCCCTAAAAACAGAATTCGGTAATTACAATTCTAGAAAAGCTAGTATCTATACTACCGGTCCAATGAGCGATGCTCTAGCCTATAGCTTCAGTGCAAACGTCAATACAAGAGACGGACAAGCAGATAATCCAACCACAGGAAATCCAGTGGGTGACAGGGATAGGTTTGGCTTTAGAAGTGAACTTTTATATGCCCCATCCGATGATTTGTCAGTGAGAATAACAGCTGATTATGACGAGTTTGATGAAATATGCTGTGTGGTTGGAAGCGCTGCTTATGGAGCAGCCAATCAAGTTATCGCGCTGTTTGGCGGNAAGGTAATACCTAACGATCCCTATTCTCAAAAAGCATTTTATGACTTTGATCCAACNTCAAAGGGAGAAAATGCCGGTCTTTCAGTTCACATAGAAAAAAACTTTAGCAATACTACTCTTGAAAGTATTACTTCTTATAGAACCTCTGACAANNATGAAGTNCAGGANGTTGATTTTGATNCAGCAAACGTTATTGCTCCTAGCCCAATTTCAAAAGAATTATCAGGAATGACTCAGGAAATCAGATGGTACTCTGAGAACAATGAAAAAGTGAATTGGCTTGTCGGTGGCTTCTACTACCAAGAAGACATGGATTTTAACGAATCAATCTACTTTGGTCCTTTGTGGAGACCCTACATAGATGCTTTTTTACCAGGCGCCCTAGCCGGTGTGGCTGCAGCTTTTGGTTTGCCTAATTCCTCGCTTTTTGCAGGCGGTCAAGGTAACACAGAGACTTCTGCTCAAGATAATTCAACTATGTCTTTATTTGCTCAAGTAGACATTCAAGTATCTGAAAAATTAAACGCCCTTTTGGGAGTAAGCTATATTGAAGACGAGAAAGAAGTTTCCTACAACCAAATCAATACAGCAGTTTTTTCAAATCTTGATTTTGTTGGCGCAGGAACACTAGGTTTAATTGCAGCAGGTTTTCCACCAGCACAAGCAGCTGTCCTTGCCAGAGATCCTGCCTACAATGCATTNCTTCCACTGCAAGCACTTCAATTTATACCTCAATTTGTTAATTTCCCAAATGCTGCTCAGGATGGNAAAAGCAAAGANGATAACGTTGATTACACAGCTAAACTTTCCTATGCATTAAACGATGCTATAAACATCTATGGTGGTGTTTCTACTGGATTTAAAGCCACTGCTTGGAATATCTCTCGAGATTCTAGACCAGATGCAACAGAGAAAGCTGCTTTGATCGCAGCTGGAACTCCTGCAGGACCAAACACTGGCGTTGGAACAAGATACGCGAATCCTGAAGAGGCTGAAGTCTTTGAATTAGGGGCTAAAATTTATTTACCAAATGGTTATTTAAATATTGCTATGTTTGATCAAAAAATTAAAGGTTTTCAGTCAAACACTTTCGTCGGTACAGGGTTTGTTTTAGCAAACGCAGGTTCACAGTCAGCAGACGGTNTAGAGTTTGATCTATTCTTTTCACCTATCGAAAGTATTGACCTGGCAATCAGTGGGCTAATAATGGATCCAATCTATGACTCTTTCCCTTCCTCNGCTTCNGGAGATTTATCAGGAACTATGCCTTCAAATATTCCAGAAGAAACTCTATCCACAACAGCTACTTGGAATTGGACTAGAGGTCAGTACGATGGTTATGTGAGACTCAGTCATTTGTATTCGAGTGAAGTTAAATTAATTGAAAATGCTGCTTGGCAAGCCATAGTAGATGCCACTGGCAATGGACGAAAAGAGCAGGATACGTTAAATTTCTCTGCTGGAATTAACAAAGGCAACCTTTCACTTACTTTGTGGGGTAAAAATATTACTGACGATGAATATCTGATATCGGTCTTTCCGGCTGTGGCAGATCCAACTGCAACATCATTTTTTGGTTACCCTAATCCATTTAAGTCTTATGGCTTAACCCTTAATTATTCGTTCTAGTTTAAGTAGAGCTAGATAGGTAATTATTTAAAGGAGCTCAATAGGGCTCCTTTTTTTTGCATGGGATATCTAGCAGAAGCTAGGAATTTAGATTTGAGTTAATCTAGGGTTTAAAGGAATCTAAAGCCTCAGACATTTTTTGCTGAAGCTTATGGATTGCTTGCAATGGTCTGACCATCACTTTGAAATCAATAATTTTTCCCTCGTCATTCCAGCGGATCATATCAACGCCATTAACTGAAATATCATCTATAAAAGTCTCAAATTCTAAAATAACATCTAGACCATCAATGACCTCGCGGACATATGAAAACCGATCCATATTAAAAGTAATGCCTGCACCCATTAAGTAGAGTTTTGTCATCTCCTTGCCCACAATGGGCTTAAAGACTACTGGTGAAGAGAAAACAACAGACTCATCTAGTATCTCTTCTAAGAATTGCGGATCATCAGATCGATAGCCTTGATACCATTTATCTAAAAATTTCTTAGTTTCGCTCATAGGAGTATTAAAGGGCTCGAACACTCAATTTGCAAGAGTATTTATATTAAAAAGTATCCTTGCAATAGAGATGCATGAAAATTTATGGAGCTGCTTTTAGTTACTTACTTTTTTTTAACTTTCTTAATTTTGCGTACTCATTAAGAAGTTTTTGGTTAGCAATATCACGTCTTGTGTGACGTTTATTTCTAGCAGCTTCAGATTTTTGAATTCTTATAGCCTTATTCATTCTAAGTTAATACTCTCATATTAAAAAATGAAAAGCAAAAAAAAATCTAACTCTTAGATAATTTCATAAGCCTTGCGCTTAATACTTGCAGTTCTAAATTCATCGGAGAGCCCGAAGAAAATTGTTTAGCAGATTTAGGGGTCGTTGTTGTATTCCCATTCAGATTGTCCTTCACGATCATATATGCATCCCTAAAGGGTACTCCAGACTGAACTAAGTCATAGGCCTGNTCAGTCATCTTCATATCATCGTCAACAAAATCAAGAGATCTNNCTTTATTAATCTTGATTGATTTAATGAGATCAGGTAATAACGACAAGGATCCATGCACAGCACGCAATGAATGNATAAGCGATCTTTTGGTCAANTGCAAATCGCGGTGATAGCCACTTGGAAGTGAAATTAAATTCTCTAACTCAGAATAATGTCCAGCTAAAATAGAGTAGTTAGCGCGCATAACTTCAATGACATCGGGATTGGATTTATTTGGCATGATGGATGAGCCAGTTGAGTATTTAGAATCTAAACTTAAAAGGTTAAATTCTTGAGTGACGAATAAGCTTATGTCCCAAGAGAATTTACGAACATCCAGCATAGGCTGTTTCAAAGAACCCAAAAGCTCTAATTCAAACTTTCCTCTGCTATTTTGTACATAGAGGCTATTGAGTTGCTTTCTTCTAAATTCTAATTTTGTTGTGCTGATTTCTCTTTTAATCGGGAGATTAACTCCATAACCAGCTGCTGTGCCCAAAGGATTAACATTCATCCAGGACTGAGTGTTTTGGAGTAATTCTGCATTATCTATAAAAGACTCTGCAAAAGCTCCAAACCAAAGACCCCATGTAGATGGCATAGCTCTTTGCATATGAGTGTAACCAGGCATGATGTCTGTTGAATGCTTGGACGCTTTATTTAAAAAGGCTTGAGCAATTTTTAGGTTTAATGCTTGAATTTCCTGAAGATGATCTCTGGCATAAAGCCGCATAGCAACTAATACCTGATCATTTCGGCTTCTGCCAGTGTGAATTTTTTTTCCCAAGTCACCTAACTCTTTAATTAAAAAATCTTCTATTGCTGAATGGCAATCTTCATATTTTTTGGTGAGTTTAAATTTATTCATTGAAAATAATTTCGCAAGTTTTTTTAGCGCAGAAACCATTTTTTTAAACTCGGAGGCATTCAAAATATTAATTGCTTTAAGCTCTTCAGCATGGGCAATAGAGGCTTCAATGTCATAAAGAAATAACTCTTGATCTAGCACAATATCTTCACCAGATAAGAAAGCATCAATCGATGAGTTGGAGGTTTTAATATTTTTATTCCAAATTTTCATTATTCAATAATCCCTAAATTATCATCCCAGCCAAATACACTATTAAGATTTTGTACTGCTTGGGTTGCAGCGCCTTTTAGCAGGTTATCAATAGTGCAGCAAAAAGTCAGTCTTTTAGAGTTTATGTCAGCCTCAAAGCCACCTATCAAAGCAAAAGAAGTTCCTCTTACCTGCTGGAGATCTGGAGTAGGATGTTGCACTTTTATCAACGACATATCAGTATAAAAATCTTGAAAAACTCTCTTAGCATCATCTGCGGACATTGAATCTTTCATAATAATATTGCCTGTCATATGAATGCCTCTGAAAAATTCAGCAACATGTGGTGTGAAAAAAATCTCCTTGTACATTTGATGCTTAACCTCTTGCTCATGCAGGTGGTTAATCATGGAGTAGGCCAATATGTTATTAGAAAGGAGCTCTTTATCGTTTCGAGGATTTGGTGATGCTCCTGCCCCGCTATAGCCAGAAATACCAAAAAAATTAACAGGGCCGCTAATTTTATCTACGAGAGGCGCCAGCATAAGCTGCATGGCAGTAGCATAACATCCTGGATTACTTATTTTAGTTGCAGAGACGGGCTCTGAGAGCTCAGGAAGTCGATATTCCCAAGCAGCATTGAATCGATGGTCAGAGCTTATGTCTAGCAAAATAGCCTCTGGATTATGCTCTAGAATTTTATCGACATAACTGTTCGATTGGCCATTCGGAAGTGCCAACACATATGCATCTTCATCACTTAACTCTAAATTAGTTAAATCCATTGATAGGTAACTTAGATGATTATTTTGGGCGGCACCTGGCACTGATTGGCCTTCTTGAGATGAGGAATAAGCAGAGGTAATAGAGAGCTTAGGATGATTATTTACAAGCTCAAATATTTCTTGGCCTACATAACCTCTACCGCCTAATAATCCTATTTTTTTAATATCCATTTAAATAACACTCTTCGGTTTATTTAAAGCATATTCAATGCAATCTTTAAGCAATGTGTAGTCGGAAATACCAATCCAAAATACATGCCAATCTGAATTTTTTTGACAGCCTTCGCAAATTGAAGAATAGAACTTATTGATTGGGTTGCTTGATCTTGAGCGCCAAAAAACTTGAGGATATGTCTTGCGCATCTCATGCCATATGCCTGCACCCAAGCCCTCTCCTTTTGCCTCAGGAATCACTCCGAACTTATCCATGTAAGGAATATTAAATTCATTGGAGATGGCTATGGTCGCCCTCTTACAAGCAGTCATAAAAATTTGTAAATCATTCGAATTATCAAAAAAATTATCAACAAGCTTGCCATCAAAGGAAGATTCAATAATAGCTTTAAAGTGGGCTTGAGTTTGATGATCTGGTTGCTTGAACTGATCTACCTTGTAACCATGCTTGACCAGGGTTCCAGAGCCTGAGTCTGTAAATAATTCTTTTGGTAAATTAATTGGCTGTGTAATAGAAACTGAAGAAGTTTTCGGCAAATGATCTAGCACTGTTTTAACCTGCTCTAATTTTAATTTCATGCCTGAATGCAACCAATCTTGTTGCATCAAATCATCATACTCAAGCACTAAGTTAATGGTTTCTATAAGCTTATTTGATTGATTGAAGATGCCCCCTGTTTCAGATAAAAATATCACTTTGTAGGGATTCATTGCCTTCACTAACTCCACTGAAGCTATATCGGCATTGATATTTAAGATCTCGGTACCCTCTGCTCCAATGGGCGCTATCACAGGTATTGCCCCAGCTTCTAAAGCATGATTGATTGACTCTAAATTTACCTGAGCAATCTCACCTACCAGCCCCAGCGCAGGCTTGCTTATTTTGCACTCAAATATATCTGATGTTAGCCCTACAGCATTGGCACCCAGCAGGTTAAGAGCTTCAACAATTTGATGATTGGTTTGTTTGAAAATGCGTTGGGCAACATCACGAACCTGGGGAGATGTAACGCGTTGACCATCAATAAATGAGAAATCAATACCCAAATTATCTAATTCAGCAGAAAGCATGGGGCCTGCTCCATGCAAGATCACTGGCTTTAATCCTACCTGATCTAGAAACACNAAAGATGTAACTAAATTATCTAAATCATTTTGAATAACTGAGCCGCCAACCTTAATAATGGCAAACCTCTGTTCGGGTGAGGAATATTTTTCAATGTATTTCTTAATTTCTTTCTCGGAGCCAATCGCACCTAACAACTTTAGAATTGTGTCCTTAATAAATAGTGGGGATTGTGAATTCATTTCACTATTTCTCTGTAAATATTTAATGCTTGGGATAGCTGTCTTAGCTCAACGTATTCATTGGGTTGATGCGCATTAGAAATATCTCCGGGACCAAAAACAATGGCAGGTAATCCAGCCTCACTGAATAAAGATGCTTCCGTCCAGAAATTTACTGGCTCTGATGGCTGCAAGTTAAGATCTTGCAACATAAGTTCTGAGGGCTTGAGATCCCCGTTTGCTGGCAAAGCAGGTGCAATAAAACCTGGAGTAAAGGAAGATTCATTCAAGTTTGATTCTGTTTGCAATGAGCTTAAAATGAAATCGATATTTTGGCCTGGCAGAGGTCTAAAACCAAATTTAATACTTGCAGAATCAGCGATGATATTGGGTTTAATGCCCCCCGCAATCAGACCTAAATTAAAAGCTAACCCTTTTAAGGGTCCTATGGCTTCATTATCAAATGAACGTGCTGCATTCAAGGCATGATGGCACCAATTGGTCAGTTTATGAATTGCATTATCTTCCATGGCTCTTTGGTCTGAGCTATGCCCAGCAATGCCANAAAATTCCTGGGTTCCGGTGTAAATTCCTCGGTGACATGTTACNCCTAAGTTATTTGTTGGCTCTGAAACTATGACTCCCTTAAAATTTGGTTTCGTTTTAATGAATTCTTTAATGCAAGTGCTTTGACCTGCCTCTTCATCCGTTGAAAATAAAACTGCGTAATCGTCAAGGCCAAGTTCGATCAGGGTCAATAAGCAAGCTGCTGCACCTTTGATGTCACACGCCCCAAGACCAATAGCTTTTTCATCAGTNATAGACAGAGTGTGAGGATCTGTGCTCCAACCCTCTCCTGGTGGCACTGTATCTAAGTGAACATTAAATATGTACTTAGGGTCGCCTTTGATAAGTAATATATTGAACGAACCATCTCCCAAATCAGTAACCCGAGGATTTAAATAACTTAATGAATTCAAATAGTCTAATAAACCAGAAGATTGAATCTTTTTAGGAGGATTGGAAGTATCAAAACTAACTAGAGCTTGAAGATGTTTTAAGCATAGCTCTAGATCAGTATTCATTTTTTATAATGGATCGATGCCCAGGTAGAAGTACTTTGCCCTATCAGCTTAATAAAACCCTTGGACTCTGCTTCGCTCCAAGTAGCTGACTGCGCATAAGCTCCCTCTGGACTTTTTAAAATATTTTTGGATTGAACTGCTAATGCTTCAACTTTGCCCGGGCTTAGATTAATCAAAACTTCACCTGTAACATTTTTTTGAGAGTCCACTAAGAATGATTCTAGATTTTCTCTCAAGGGCTCAAAGAAAAACCCACGATAAACAAGATTAACCCATTCTTGCCCAACAGCTCTTTTAAAAGTATTTTGCTTGTCCGTTAAAACAGATTCTTCTAAAGCTCTGTGTGCAGACATTAAGATTGATATGCCAGGAGCCTCAAAAACAAATCTTCCCTTCAAGCCAATGATGGTATCACTTGCAAAGACCGAGCGACCTATGCCAAATGACCCGCCAATATTATTTAGATCACGCAAAAGATCAGGGCCATAAATTTTATTGCCGTTTAAGGCGACAACTTTTCCTTTAGAGAATTTAATCTTCATTGACTTAGGTTTTTTTGGATACTGATGGGGTTGCTTGCATAAAACAAAGCTCTCCTTCGATGGCTCATCCCAAACATCAATCTCAGAGCCAGAGATGGTTGCTCCCATAAGGTTTTCATTCACGCTATATTTTTTATGCAGTGATGGCACCTTAAAGCCCTTAGCTTTTAGATAATCTTCTTCATAGGCTCGAACATTTTTTGTGATGTTTTGAATTTCACGGATTGGGGTAATAATATTGAAACTTCCATGAGCCCTAATTGAGAGATCAAATCTCACCTGATCATTGCCCATGCCAGTACAACCGTGAGCTATATTTTTTGTTTTAAGTTTTTGACATAGTTTGATCGACTCTTTTACGATCAAATATCTATCAGAACAAAGAACAGGATACTTATTTTGATACAAAGCACCTGAATAGATCAATGGCGCTAAGATCTCAGACCATAGACTTTTTTCCACATTAATATTTAGATGTTTTTTTGCACCAAGCTCCATCGCTCTTTTTGTGATGGCTCTCTCCTCTTTTGCTGATATTCCACCTGTATTTACAAAGAGTGTATGAACTTCATAGTTCTGCTCCAGCAGATATGGAATACAGAAGCTAGTATCAAGGCCGCCTGAAAATGCTAAGACTATTTTTTTATTCATGAATATATTTCCTATAAAATTTTTGTAAGCATGGATTTTTGAACATGCTTCCTATTGGCTGCTTCCTTCACTGCTAAACAATAATCTGCGTCCATCACAGCATCTGTTGCTTTGACATTCCTGCGCAGTGGCAAGCAGTGACTAAAAACTGCATTATTGGTCATGCTCATCTTCTGCTCATCAACAATAAAGTGCTTAAAATCTTTTCGACAGTTCAATTCTGCTGGCAAATCGCCATAATGAACCAGCGAGCCCCAACTTTTTGCATATACAATCTCAGCGCCAGAATAAGCTAATTCAATGTCATGAGTGACGCTAAAGGAAGTTCCTTCGCTCAAACAATTCTCAGAGGCTGCATTGATGTATCTTTCATCTAATAAATAATCTTCCGAGGGACATAGCAACTTAACATTCATCCCGAATTTGCTTGCAATAAGAAGGCTAGAGTTAGCCACTGCTGTATTTAAAGGCTTAGGGTGATAAGTCCAAGTTAACAAGTAATCTTTGCCCTGTAAATCACCATAATGCTCCTGCAAAGTAAGAATATGGGCAAGTTCCTGGCAAGGATGCTCAATGGTTTCCATGTTAACCACTGGCACAGTTGCGTATTGTGCAAAACTATTGATCACATGATCTGTTCGATCAACGCCCCAATCTTGAAAAGCTGGAAACGCTCTAATTGCTATGCAGTCACAGTATGAGGATAGAACCTGCGCCACTTCTTTAACATGCTCTTCTTCGTCTCCATTCATCTCAATATGATCCTTAAACTCAATTGGCCAAGCATCTTTCCCTGGTTGTAAAATTACAGCTGTGCCCTGAAGTTCGCTAATACCAATCTCAAAACTAGTTTTTGTTCTTAAAGATGGGTTAAAAAAGAGCATGGCCACCGATTTATTTTTCAGCAGCGGCTGATAAGGATTCTCTTTAAGAGAAGTTGCGAAATCTAGAATGTCCTGAAGCTCTGATCTGGACCAAGATTGAGTAGATATAAAATTTTTCATCATTAATTATGAAGGTACGCCATTAAAGGGGTAGATTAAAGTGATCTAAGTTTTGGAGAAGAAGTGCTGGTACTTAATTTTAGGGCGCAAAAGTACTCATGCTTCAGTTCAACCTGAGCTACATGGTTTTGAGAAAGACTAAAATGTAGCATTACTTTTTTCATAGAAAAATAATTATGCAAGAAATTTATTGTAAAACCAAGGTTAAATGGAAGGAATTGAATCTAGTGGTGAGGAGGATAAAGACACACCTGCAATCAAGGTAAAAGAGGATTTATTGAATACAAAAAAAAGAGGGGCAAAAAACCCCTCTTAAAAAGATTGGCTATCTTAGGATTTCTTCCCAGAAACTGATGAAGTAGTTTTTCTTTCACCACGTATAGACTTATACAAAGTACATTTTTGCGAAGTAGTATTGAAAGTGAATCCTTTTACCTTGCTTTTAGCATTTGCAGCTGCTGTGCAACCTTCGACCGAAGAGTATTTCTTCGAAGTTTTAACTGCAAAAATTGAGCCTTTAAGGGCAACGCCTTCTTGCACATCCATTGATGCAGTGGCCTGAAATGGCAAAGATAGTAAAATTGCTGTCATTATGATTTTTTTCATTATATAGATCCTTTATGTTTAATTTATTGACATATACTAATTATTTATATATGTGTTCAGTGAACACATTAATATAACATTAGGCCCATAAAATAGATAGTAAATGGACTTTTATAATGAAAAGATTTGATTGAAAACATTAATATGCTGATAATAAATCTATGAGCAACTTAAAACACTTAATTGAATCGGCCCATGCGGTAGTGCCAAAAATTACTTGCGAAGAATTCGCTTTAGATCAAATGAAATTTTTAATTATTGATGTAAGAGAAGGCAGTGAGATTAAAGCTATCGGAGCAATTGATGGCGCTGTAAATGTTCCCAGAGGCTTGATAGAGATGAAGTTAACCCCTGATGAAAATCAGCTCCATGCAGACACGCCTATAGTGGTTTATTGTGGGGGTGGGAGCAGAGCCTCTCTTGCTGGAAAAACATTGAAAGACATTGGATTTACCAATGTCCAAAATTTAGAAGGTGGCTTTAGAGGCTGGAAAGAGTTTTCTAGCTAATCGAGCTTTGGCAATAACGTTGCCAAGTGTTCAAACGCTGCATTTTGGTATTCAGGGCTAGCGCCTGCCATAACCTCCCCCTTTACAGCACAGCTTTCATAGGCAGCCCGCCTTGCTTTTGGGTCAGAGAAATCTAGCTCAGCATTATTAGGATCATAGACTTTTTTAGTCTCACCATTTAACTTTAATTTACAGTTTGCCCAACTATATGCATCTGGCACCAGCCTTAAAGGATCCGGATGATCAAAAGAGTGAAATGCATTAGGGTATAACTCAATATGAGCATTGCCGCCTTGATCGTTCATTAAAGCAACTAATTCCTTGCATGGTTGAGGTGGCGTCCAATTATCATCCTCTCCAATATAAATTTGCATAAAATCTTTATCCCATTCATTAAGATCTGGTAAAGCTAAGCATCCTGGATACCACATTAAATATCCTGTAAATGATGCATTGGGAAGATTCAAGGCTTCTTGAAGTGGGCGCCATGCATTGAAAAGAGCAGCTGTTCCTCCGAGACTCCAACCTGCTGCATATATCTTTTGATTGTTTATCCTGGGATCATCCCATAATAAATTTAATGAAGTGGCCATATCGTAAATAATAGATTCGCTGGTTACATTAATCTGATTGCCTACAGTGCTATTAACCCCTCTTGAGTCAAAAGGGTGCATAGCGAAAACTATATAATTCGCTTGCCGCATTTGCTCTAGATAATCTAGATGATGCACTCTCCAGTTCGAGGATCCATGAGATGCAACTATGACTGGATATTTTTGGGTGGCATCATAATCATCAGGAAAATGCATGATGCCAAATATTTCTAAATCTTCTTGAGTTTTTAAAGCTTCGCCAAAGAGATTCTCAAATCCAATAATATTCTTCGATGAATAAGTGACTTTTTCTTTTGAATAGTTAACTTCCGGGAGTTCCTCCGGGGCACACCCAGCAAATAAGATAACTGGCAATAGGAATTGAAGTAATTTTTTCATCTTTATATGTTAGCAAAAAAAAGAGGAGCATAGGCTCCTCTTTTATATTTTACTAATCTAAATTAATACTTGTATCTAAATCCAACTCTATAGATAGGACCATGGTCTTGCGCCAAGAAAAGCATTTCTGGGTGTCTTGCATAAAGCCTAGTGTTTTCATCGTTAAGATTTTGACCTTCAACAAACACAGTTGCCTGCTCATTAATTCTGTAAGCAAAAGAGGCATCTATTTGATCTCTCTCCATGACGTAAAGCGGTTGATCATAATTACCGAAACCGACAATTGTTTCACCTCTTTTNTTCAGTGCAATTCGAGCAGTTACTTTTTCATCTTCGTAGAAGAATGATGCGTTACCAGANTCTCCAAGNCCAGGTAAGATAAATTGTCTTCCAATTTTAGATCTGTCCACATCAACGTCACCGCCATTTACTATGGTTGCATTAAATTGAGCGCCATATCCTGTGTCAGCAAATAAATGCTGTAAAACAATTTCGAAACCATCAACCTCTCCTGTTTCTAGATTTGCAGGTCTTGTGATTTGAAAGTTTGCTGCTGGATCGCTAGCTGTTCCATCGATATAGCCAGGCTCACATCTCCACCAACCGTCATAGTCACAAGCTCCGTATGGGAAACCTGCAGAAACATCAATGCCACGACTCATCGCCAAAGCAACCCAACCCATATGTTGCTGAGGTGTCATCCAGCTTTGTGCCCACAGCGCTTGCTGAGAAACACAATCACCTGTTCCACCTTCACCGGGAAAGCCAGTTTGAGGTCTTCCGGCTGCGTCCCAGGCATTTACACATGATTGAGCGTATTGACCAATTTCTGATTGCGCAGGATTGGTTAGACCATAAAGATTACCTGTTGTAATTTCGCTGCTAATAAAATCTTCGATTTCTTTAAAAAAGTAATTAACTGAGAAATAGCTTCCTTCTGCGTAATACCATTCATAGGCTAGATCAAAGTTTGTAGATTTTAGAGACTCTAGAGAAGGATTGCCGCCTGATGCAGTGGGAGTAAAAAAGTCTTTATTAGAAAAAGAAAGGGAAGATCTTAAGTCTTGTAAACTAGGTCTTGCCATAGAGCGACTGGCTGAAAATCTTAAAATTTTATCTTCTTCTATGGCATAGGACATTGCCAGTGAAGGCAATAGCATGTCATTGCTTCCCATCTTAGGAGCATCTACCGCACCACCTGTAATATAAGTTAAGCCTTGAATCATGTCCCATCTGATATTTGTAGGGGTGGATTCAAGTCCAGTAGAAGTAACTTCTGCTTCTTCATATCTTAAGCCTGCAACAACCAGTAACGGCTTGTCATTCACAGAGAATTCCATGTCTGCTTGAACAAACAATGAGTCTAAGGTTTCTACAACCCTGTCATTGGTATCAACCGGTCCAGAATCAAAAAGACCAACGTTAACTTGCCAAGCATTTTTTGCCGCAGCAGGATCGATTGCAAAGTAATAGCTGGACCCAAAATTAACATTGAACCCATCCATGAAACCATTTAATGGAGTTTTAGTGAAAAGATCTGAAGAGGCAGCCACTACTGGTGCCAGCGGAGTATTAAGCTCAGATCTAACATCACTAAACTCAGATTCATTGGTGGACATTCCGAATTGCACAGATTTTAAAAATCCACCCTCAAGATTAAGCCATTCGCCTTTTAATTGAAGTTGCTCCATATCATTCTGCTTAGTGGCATCGCGATAGTATAAACCAGAGTGGCTAAAGTCATTGGCAGTAAAATCTTTAGAATAACTAAAAGTATTAATGCCATTGCTGCCACCATTTCTATGAGTAATGACTGCATCGGCAGGAGTGACAAAACCCATTTCGTTAGGTAGCTCTGTACCAAGTTTCTCAGCAGAAGAATTGTGATAATCCAACTCTATGCTTAATGAATCAGAATGCTGAATAGCTAGATTGAAACCTAATGATTTATTTTCGCTCTCAGTATTGCCCCAGATTAATTGATGATCATAACCCCTACCACCAACCGTAACATCTGTATAAGCACCGTTTTCATTGATTGTGCCTGCTGTTGTTCCCCAGCCACCCAACCATGATCCAAACATTTGGCCATTAGAGCTAAAATCAACTTTAGAGTAGGTGTAATCTAACGTTGCTCTGGCTTTCTCAAAATCATATTGAACAGAGCCTTGAGCATTAACTCTTTCTCTGTCATTCTCCTTGATTAAGTATGCGCTTGGTTCTTGATAAAATGTTTTACCATCAGCTCGTGTGTTTCCATTACTAATACCAGCAGCGTTTTTATCCACTCTAAAGTAACCTTCTGTAAGAGCCATGTCCTCTACAGTTATCCAGTTTGATTCTCTGGTGCCTTCTTCCACATTATTTCTTTCCTGGATAGATCCTGAGATTGCATAACCCCAATTGCCTTTATTCGCACTATGCACAAAAGCTGCTTCAATAGGCTTATCTTCTTTGCTGATGAGTCATGCAAGTAGTTAATGCTGCCTGAGGTAAGAGTTCCTTCAATATCTAAAGGTTTAGTAGTAACCATATTAACCGCCGCACCAATACCACCTGAAGGTAATGCGCTGTTAACTGATTTGTATACTTCAACGGCTGCAACTCCATGAGAAGAGATATCACCAAAATTAAATGATCTCCCTCCTTCGTATTGACCTGGGACTGTTGGCATCTGCCTTCCATTTAAAGTTACCAAATTTAACTCTGGACCAAATCCACGAACTGCTATTCTTGCACCTTCTACATTGCTTCTATCTATTCCAATGCCAACTACTCTAGAAAGCGACTCAGCCAAATTACCGTCTGGAAATTTGCCAAAGTCCTCTGCCGTAATTGCATCAACAATTCCTACATTGTTACGTTTGATGTCAATAGCATCTTGTAGGCTTCTTCTAATGCCAGTGACTACGACCTCTTCAACACCTTCGGAATCGGTTGAGTAAGAGCTTGAAGTGTCATAACCAGTGATCTCAACAGACCTCGTCTCCACTTGAGCGTCAGAGGAAGCTGAAGAAGCTTCCTGTGAGCCCATGTCTGCAGGAGACACAGGGTTATCTGCAAGAACATAAAATGGCAAGACCATTAAAAAACTAATTTTTAAAAATTTCATTATTTTTTCCCCAAAATATGAATATATATAACGTAAAATTATCTTTAATTGACAAGGTTGTCAAGTTATCTGCCTTATTAGCGTCTATAGTCAATAAAACTTTAGAAACAGTGCGATTTTATGGACTATGAACAATTAAAATTAATCAAAAAAAAAGAGGGCTAATGCCCTCCTTTTTTTATCAAACTTACTCTTATCTCTCTACACGTTGCATTAGATGATCTGAGTGATTCAAAACACCTAGATCAAGATCTGCAATCTCCCCTTCATGAATTGCAGACAATACTTCCACTTTTTTTGCCCAGTCAGCATAGCTGTCATATCCGCAATAGAAATTCCATGTTAGCTCAGGGCCCCAGAAATGCTCAGTCATATTACAACCTCCAAAAGCTGTGTTATATGCAGTAAAAAGAGTCTTTGCATTGGCTCTTCTTTCATTGTCTGTAAGGAAAGGACCAAACGAATACTTTGCTTCCAATACATAAGGTGTTTGTTTTGTAAGATTTCTAACAACTACCGCAGCTAATTTATCGGTATGATCGCCAAATAATTGCTTTGGATTTCCACCTAGAGGCTCATTATTATCATTAATTTTAGCAAACTGATCCCAGTCATCAAAATAACAATAAGTCATGAAAGATCTTTCTCCACCAAATTGGTGTCTCAACATACCGCAAGAGTTATAGCCATTTTCTTCTAAAGTCTGAATATTTCTTAAAAGATCTTTTTTCAAGACCTCTGGATTTTTACCGACAGTCTGAACGTAAGTTGAGATGTATACAAAGCTATTTGAATGCATTTCAGTAGAGCTTTCGCCTTCTTCATGATGCGCCGCAGAAACGCTAAAGGTAAAAGCAAGAACGCATAGTGAAAATAAATATTTCATTTAAAAGTCTCCAATAGTAATTAAGTTAAGTCTAAGTGTAATGCTTGCATGCAATTTAGCAATGTANGCAATCTTTGTTGCTATTAAATGACAGGTGAGTTAATATACCCCCCATGGGTATAAAGGCGTTAATTATATTAGTATTTTTCTTTCATATTGCAAATCTTGAAGCGCGACCTATTTCTTACTCTGGTGGCTATACTCTAATGATGGAATCAAACAATATGCAAGATTCGGTCTATTATCACTATTCACCATCGTATAAATACTCCCTAGGCATCCAACAAATAAAAGATAAATATTTTAATTCGAATTACTCTTACTTAAGATTGACCTACTTGCTCAATCGGCGAAATACGAAAAACTCCCAAAGAAATCTTTATTTACAATCTGGTCTATCATCTGATGGTCTAGATCATTATTTCTATGGGACGCATGGAGATTGGGAGACTAGAAGGTTATATGCAGGATTTGGTTACAAAAAAACTATGATGGAGACATTGGACTATATAGAGCAATATCTGCAAGTTGGTGTGGCTCCTTACATTGGAGAATATGGCGATCTGCATACCTGGTTGATGTTCAAAGCTAAAAAGAATGATTTAACTAGTGATTGGGATACCTACCCAGTTCTAAAATTTTTTAAGGGGAATGCTCTTGTTGAGTTTGGGTATAGCGATACCTCCAACTGGGACATTCATTTAATGTATAGGTTTTAATTTATTAATTTATAAGGAGAAAATATGAAATATTTATACTTGGTGTTTGTAATGATGGCTGCTGTTTACACCAGCGCTCATAATCATACTATGCATGACATGGATAGCCACAATCATGAAGGGCATCTTCATGACACCATGGTTGATGGAAAACTGCTTGAAGTTGATCCAAAACGATTTGATGACTTCGTCGCAGAGTTAGAGGGAAAACAGGTTGCCGTGGTTAGTGTGAGTGGCATGGTTTGTGATTTTTGTGCCAGAGGCATTGAAAAAACATTCTCTAAAGATAAGTCCGTCTTAAAGCTAGATGTAGATTTAAGTGGCGGCAAAGTTTTAATTGCCTTTGATAAGGATCAAATTATTGATTTTGAAGATATTAAAAAGAAAATTCTTTCAAATGGCCAAAACGCCACAGATCTTCAGATCATTAAAATTTAAAGATGGAGATAGAGGGCAACATTGATGAGAAAACAGCTAATTTTTTTTCGCTGTTTGCCTCATCCTCTACTCTGGTGTGCTGTGCTTTGCCTGCTGTTTTTGTTGCTTTGGGAGCGGGAGCAAGTTTTGCTAGTCTCGTGAGCACTTTTCCTTTCCTAATAACTCTTTCGCAGTACAAGGTCTACATAACCTTCTTTGCCTTGGTGATGCTGCTAATTGCAGGGTATGCCAATTACATAAATTATAATCTTCCCTGCCCTGCTGATCCCAAGCTGGGTCGCTTGTGCATGAAGACAAGGAAAAGATCTAGGGTGATTTACTATGTTTCAGCTGGTATTTTTATTTTTGCAACTCTCTTCACCTATCTAGTCCCACGTTTTTTATAAAATGAAACATGCGACTCACAAAGGTAACTTAGTCAATCTGAAGAAGATTGAAGGGCAAGTAAGGGGATTGCAAGCCATGATTGAGGAAGAGAAATACTGCGTAGATATTTTAAATCAGTTAAAAGCAGTGAAAAATGCCTTAATCTCTGTTGAAGGCAAGATTTTGAAGGTTCATTTAAGAGCTTGTATTAGAGGCTCCTTGGGTGACGAAACTTTGGTTGATAACAAAATTGAAGAAATTGTTAAGTTATTAAAAAGATGAAGATCGTCATCAGAAAAATACATAAATACTTAAGTTTATTCATCTCCGTTCAGCTATTGTTATGGACTGTTTCTGGAATTTACTTTGCATACAATCAAATTGAGTTGGTGAGAGGTGAGCATTTAAGAAACCAGTCTTATGATGAGATTGACTTTAATTTACAAGAGCTGCCGTCAATCAAAGCTAGGTCGATGAAGCCATTTATCAGATTGGGAGAGCTGTTAATTCAAATTGAAACGGCCAATCAAACGCTTTACCTCAAGCAGGATGGCACTGAGGCATCACAGATAGATTTAAATCAAGCCATGGAAATTGTTGATACCAAAACTTCATTGCAAGCCTTAACTGCAAGCGAGATATTTGAAGTGCCAGCAGGGGCTGAGTATCGTGGGCGATCACTGCCCCTCTATCAAGTTCAAACCAATCATAAAGACAGCATTAATGTGTATGTTGATGCATGGACAGGAGATATTGTGGCCATTAGGTCATCTAGCTGGAGACTTTGGGACTTGATGTGGGGGCTCCATATTATGGATTACGTGGACAGAGACAATATCAACAACATCCTGTTGAAAGCCTTCTCAATCCTAGCGCTTATTAGCTCATTATCTGGAGTGATTTTATTTTTTATCACCCCTAGACGCTCTACCTCATAAACAACAAGGTCATTCTGTCGGACTCACCTATCTCTTGATATTTGGAACGATTTTCATCCTTCAATCTATAAGAAGGAGGCAATGTCCAGACTCCCTTAGGGTGGTCTTTGGTATCTTTTGCATTGGCATTAATCTCTGAGGTTTCAATCAAGGTAAATCCAACGCTCTCCGCAACTTCAATTGCAAGAGATTGAGTAACATAACCACTGGTGGTCATATATTCCATTGAAGAGCCTTCAGGCGCTCTGTGCTCTACTACACCAAAATATCCTCCAGGCTTTAAAGCGTTGTATGCTTCTAACATAGTTGCTGTCATAGTGTCGCGGGCTAACCAGTTATGGAGATTTCTAAAAGTCAAAACTAAATCCTTTGATTGAGGATTGATAGGATCTCCCATGGACACAATTTTGACCCCTTCAAATAATGGGTTTGAAGCAACTTTTTTATCAAAACCTTCTCTGGATCTTTTAGCATAAGCGCCTGATTCAGGGTTGTAGTGAGTTACAGTTAATGATCCAGAGTCTCTTAAGTATGGTGAAAGAATCTCTGTGTACCATCCTCCTCCGGCTGCTAGCTCTAAAACCTGCATTGATGGGGTGATCTTAAAAAAAGATAAAGTCTTATATGGATTGCGAGAATCATCTCTTGCTGCATAGGCGCTATTTCTAGCCGGATCTTTAATAGCATCTAGTAATGGATCAGGATGATGGGCTGCCTGGGTCATAGATGAAAAAGCTAATAAGAGGCTAATACATCCTGCTGAGTTAAAAATATTTTTCATGGCTGTCTCCTTTATATATTTTAATGTTAGTCTAGTATTGCAATTAATAATAGGACATAAAATGGAATGGTTAAGAAAATTTGATAATTTATATTTCATGGTTGGAAGATCTTTGCTAGGTATATATTTTATTGTTCCAGGCCTAGGAAAGATTTTTGATTTTATGGCAACTTTAACTTTAATGAGAGTTAAAGGGGTGCCTTTTAGCTCAGTGCTGCTGCCTCTAACAATAGCAATTCAGTTATTAGGCGGACTTTTTTTGATACTTGGACATAATCTTAGACTAACATCCATCATGCTATTTGGATTAACTATTCTTATCAATATTTACATACATGATTTTTGGACATTAGCAGGTGACCCATCGTATGCACACGAAATGCAGAATTTTGTTAAAAATTTAGCAATAGCAGCAGGCTTGCTGGTATTAGCAACTAAAGATAAAAACTAATAGTTTGGACAACACCAATTACTCCTAAGCAGCCAAAGTAAGAGAGCCGAGCTATTGAAGTATTTTGATGATTCCACACGCCTAGAGCGCCAAAGGCACCACAGGCACCGAGAGTGGGAATATATAATCCAACCAAACCTAATAGACCAAGTAAGCCCAATAATCTTATTGAGCTTCCTGATTGACTTGGATGTACTTTATTGAGTAAGCCTGTTAAGCCGATAAGACCAAATAATCCAACCAGCCCTAGGTAACTCACAAAAACTAGTCTCTTGGACGAGACTCGTTAACTACCAATTTTCTACCGTCTACTTCAGCATCGTTTAATGCTTGAATGGCGTTTTCGCCACCATCAGACATTTCAACAAAACCAAAACCGCGTGAGCGGTTAGTTTCACGGTCAGTAACAACTTTAGCTGAAGTTACAGTGCCGTGCTCAGCAAATACTTGCTCTAGTCCGGAGTTATCTATACTCCATGGAAGATTTCCTACATAAATATTCATATTATTCCCTTTTTATTCGTCTCTTGGACGAGATTCGTTAACAGTTAATTTTCTACCATCTACTTCAGCATCGTTTAATGCTTGAATGGCGTTTTCGCCACCATCAGACATTTCAACAAAACCAAAACCACGTGAGCGGTTAGTTTGACGATCAGTAATTACTCGAGCTGAGGTTACTGTGCCGTGTTCAGCAAATACTTGCTCAAGACCTGAGTCATCTATACTCCAAGGGAGATTTCCAACATAAATATTCATACAATTCCTTTCTAATAAAAACAAAAAAGGAAGTGTACAGCATTTTATGCAATAAAACCCTATAAATTAGAGATTTAAAAACTCGCTGGTTTCCTCTCCAAACTCAGACCACCACTCCATACCCATCAGATGTATCCTCTCTAAATTTACTTCTGAATTGTCATCCATTCTTCTATTGACCAGACCTGTGGGGGAATTAATTCTTAAGTAATTTTCTCCTACTAAGTCTTCGGCTATCTCATCAACAATACTTGATTCAAGCATGATTCCTAAAATATCGTGGTTAAACCAATTGAGGGCCCCCCATTTAGAAGAATTCTTACCATTAATCTTTCGACGGTTAATTCCAGTGCCTATGCTTAAAATTTTTATATCTTCATTGGGGAAAAGTTTTTTGGCTTCTGCATACCCAAGCAGAGATGGATTATTTGCTACGATCCCGCCATCAATCAGCCAACTGCCATCGTCAATTTCTTGAGTTGAGTAGTATATTGGTGCCGCGCTAGTTGCGCTGGCAGCACTAAGCATCTTTATTCCTGGTGAATTATAGGAGCTAAGCAAGCGTGGCTTTCTCTTTTCAACATCGTAAGCAAGAACTGCCACTGGTTTTTTGGACTCGCCAAGTGATAAATCTCTGAAGGTATTGTGAAAAACCTCTCTTTTGCCTGCTCCATCATACTTAGGTTTAGTCTGAAGAAACGATCCAGTACCCCAAAAAGATTTAGACATTGTTTTATTTAAATTTTCTTGAGACCAGAATTCTTCTAGTTCATTAGATCCCATTCCCACGCCACCTATATTTAAAGCATTAATCCCTCCTGCGCTTGTGCCGATAAAAAAATCAAAGATATCAAAGGCCTTTTTGCCTGATGCTGCTTCAAGGCGTTTTAGGAAAACTAATGCAGCTATCGCTCTGACGCCGCCGCCATCTAGAGATAGAACATATTTTGTTGTTGGTTTGCGTCGATTAAAATATTGAAAAAGTCTACGCATTAAGTGTTACTTAATCCTCATTATCAAAGATACTGTTTAATGTATTGCTTAGTCTAATGGCTCCTAAAGCTATGCGATCTTGAACAATTGGGCCATGTGTATCCATATAGTTATTTGAGGCTATTTTCAATACTGCTCCTCTATAACCAACCGAATCAGACACAGCAATGTCCCTGCTTTCCTGAGCCCAGTCTTCTATTTTAGGTGAATGCTCTTGATCAAGAAAATTCTTAATTTTGTTCTTTACCGTTGAATGAAAATTCTTTTTACCAATCTTAGATTCAACATACTCAATAATTTGGCCATCCCAAACCTTATGCATATTTGTTTTAGTGCCATCTGCTAACTCTAATTGGTGGCGATTGCCACCTAAATCCTCTGGGTAACCAACATGCATTGGCTGGTGAATATCTCCAACAAAATGCCCAATGAACCATAGGGCTTCTTGTTTTTGAAGAAAAGAAGTTTGTGAATTTTTTAAGACTTTTACCTGATCATGAAAAGCTTGAATAAGGCATCCATTTTCTGGGCAGCGTGCTTCAAAGACATCTTGTTGATCGTCAGGTAGATTAATATAGTGCCAATTTCCTGTTTCCCTTCTCTCTCTTTTAACCCAATCAGCCCACAAACACGAACGCCCAAATGAACCTTCTGCTTCAGTTAAAGGGTCAACAGCCTTTTTAGCTGCCGGAGAAAGTAAATTATAAGCCTCGGAACAAACCATTTCATGACCAGTGTCCCACCAAGCATTTGCGTTAAAAGACATCATCAATACTAAAGCNAATAAACTATTTTTAATCATGGTGAAAGTTCTCCNTTGGTAGAGTTAGCGATGGCGCGAAANATAGCCACGTGAGCAGCTTTAGAATATTCTCGCTCTTCATTGAATCTGTAATTAGATGAAGTTTTAGCTATCACAACATTTGTAACAGGGTCTATGTAAATATATTGATTATAAATTCCTGCGGCTAAATAATCTGTATCAGGGAAACCAGGAATCCACCATTGATAACCGTACCCCCAATCATTAGAAGATAAATCATTTTTACCAGGTTGAAGATGCGGCTGATCAGCAACATGAGAGGCGTTTACCCACTCTTCAGGAACAACCTGCTGCCCTTCCCAATTACCTTTATTTAAGTAGAGTAAGCCAAATTTTGCATAATCTCTTAGGGTTGCGTTTAGCCCACCAAGAGCCCACTCCATGCCAGTGTCATCTACCATATAATAGGCATCATTTTCCATTCCTATTTTAGTCCAAATTTTTTCATGTAAACTTTGNGCAAGTCGCTTGCCAGTTACCTCTTCAAGCAGCATACCCAGCATCTGAGTATCAATACTCACATAGTGATTAAAGGTTCCTGGAACTTTTCCATTTCTGAGAGTCTTCGCAAAATCTCTCATTGATGTGCCCTCTGCAACAGCTCGAGCAAACTTATTAATATCAGAATTAGGGTCGGCATAGTCTTCATTGAAAACAACTCCAGATGACATTTGTAAAATATCTCTAATGGGAACATTCTCATATCCTGTTCCAATAAAATCTTTAAGGTATTTGGTAATAGGATCATTTAAATCTGCAATCAAGCCATCATGATATGCAATGCCAATAAGAGCTGACAGAAAAGATTTCGCTACTGACCAAGAAATATGATTAGTGTCTTTAGAGTTACCTTGCCAATAACTCTCATAAAGCAAGTCACCTTTATGTAAAACGATCAATCCATCTGATTTAAAATAATCCAACGACTCTTCAAGATTGTATGTTTTACCATCAAGTTCATAAAATTCAGGAAGCTCAAAAGCTCGTTTCACAAAGACATGGGGACTCTTTGATTTGGCAATAGGGGTAGTTGGGAAAACTTTATTTATATTAATAAAGTTATTCGAAATTTTATCCTCATCAAATAAATGAATAAAGTTGTAAACTCTAAGTGCCTTAGGGCCAAAGATTAAGGCCGCTAATATAACGACAATAAAAATTCCAAACAATATCTTATACAGCATATTTTGAAAGTTACTGGAACATTGCTCTATTAAAAGCTTCAAGGTACTCGCTTGAAATATCTTCTAATTGTCGCTTGTAGCCTTTGTGGGTAAAAATATAAAACTCTTTGTTTTCAATTCCTGCAAAAATACCTTGAGCTGCTTCTAATGGAGATATTGGGTAAGTATTTTGAGCATCCTCTGCTGCAACCTCTAGCATTGCCGTAGGATCGATATCGGCTACTGGTTTATTTTCAGCGGGCTCATTAGATTGAAAGGTGCTATTTACTATATTTGTAGTTACTTCACCGGGGCAAACAATACTAACTCCAATATTTGAATTGCTCATAGCTAGCTCTGATCTTAAAGATGTCATTAGGCCTCGAATTCCAAATTTTGATGCGGAATAAAGACCCAGCATAGGATAAGCAATAAAGCCTGAAGTAGAACAAGTTGCAATAATATGAGATTCCTCGCCAGATGCTTTCATTCTTGGAAGAAATGCATGGATGCCATTGAAGCATCCTCCAAGATTAATATTGATAAGCCAATCATACATCTCTCTGTTTACCTCGCTGAGTGAGGCAGGCCCCAGGACGCCAGCATTATTAAAAAGAAGATGGCAGTTTTGAAAGGTCTCATAGGTTTGGCTTGCAAGATTTTCCACCTCATCAAGACTGCTGACATCTGTCACCCTTGAGATAGCTTCAACTCCGCATGATTTGACCATGGCAAGAGTTTCATTAAGACCTTTTTCATTAATATCTGCTAGCACTAAGCACATGCCTGCCTTAGCAGCATGCTCTGCGATCCCTCTTCCAATTCCACTGCCAGCACCAGTTATCACAGCAACTTTATTATTTAAATCTTTCATATTTTTTCCCTACTCACATAGATCATAGCTGATGATGCTTATTTTTTCTTTACTGCTGATTAAAATTTTATATTCACTATTAAGAATGAATTAAAGGTACATAACAAGCCAGTAAGCTGATGGTATAACCATTATCCAAAGAATTAACGCTAGAATTAATGGCTTGCCGCTTATAGATTTGAGCTCTTGCACCTTAAACTGAGTACCAATACAAAATAATCCAAGCATCAGAAAAAATTGGCTAGCAATTTTTAATAGGTCTAAAACTTGATCATCGAAATTGAGGGCCGTATTTAAAATAATTGCTAGAATAAAAAATAAAATGAATCGTGGGAATTTTGTTGTTTCTGCTTGGTGATTGATAACCCAGTTTGTAATTAAAATAAGAGGGATAATCCAAATAGTTCTTCCAAGCTTTAAAGTAGCTGCAACTTGAGCTGACTCATTGCTATATGTAAGAGCTGATCCAATAACAGAACTGGTGTCATGAATTGCCAAAGCAGACCAAGCTCCAAATTGAAAATTGGTCATCTCTAAGTAGCCTCCGATAATTGGAAAAAAAATTATGGCTAATGCATTTAGAAGAAATACAATCGTCATGGCAATTAAGAGCTCTTGAGGTTTTGCCTTAATAATTGGGGCAACTGCTGCCATGGCTGTCCCACCGCAAATAGCTGCTCCTGCAGATAGCAAAAATGCAATGCGGTGATGAATACCAAGAATTTTTCCAAGCACTAAGCCGGTAAAAAAAGAACCGAGAACAAAAAGAGAAATCCATGGAAGGTAATTAGCGCTAACGCTCCAGGCATAAGGTAGGCTAATAGTTGCTCCCAGAATGACAATTCCAATTTGCAATGGTGTCGTACCAATTGTGAGAGATACAAAAGACTTGTCAGGCTTGATAATTAAAGCAAAAATAATTCCAAGAAAGATAGATGCTGCTGCATTACCAATAAATAAAACAAGGGCAAAAAATAATGAAAAAACAATATATATCATTAATAAATACCTTAAAAAAAATTAGAACACCTTAATCTTATATTCTTTCAATAAATTGCAAAAGGCTTGCTTGCTTTCTAACAAGCTATTACATCCTGCTATCTAATAACTTTTTTTCTGAGTCTGATACTTTGAGGGGTAACCTCGACGAGCTCGTCATCTTCAATAAATTCCAATGCTTGCTCAAGGGTGTGAACAATATGAGGTGTCAGAATGAGATTTTCGTCGGTTCCGGCGGCACGGATATTATTTAATTGCTTTGCTTTTGTTGGGTTAACCGGTAAATCATTATCACGAGCATGCAATCCAACAATTTGACCCTTATAGACATCCAAACCATGACCTACAAACATCCTGCCTCTATTTTGTAAATTAAATAAGCCATAGGCTAATGTTTTGCCAGCTGTCATTGAGTACATAACACCATTTTGACGCTTAGCAATTTCTCCTTTTTTGGCTGGCCCATAATGATCAAAGATGCTGGTAAGAATGCCACTGCCACTAGTCAACGTTAAGAAACTTGAGCGAAAGCCAATCATGCCTCGCGAAGGAGCCATGAAGTCTAGTTTCATTCTGCCATTCTCAGTCACTATGATAGATTGAAGATCAGCCTTTCTGTTACCCATCTCTTCCATAATGGCGCCTTGATGTTGTTCCTCAATATCAATAACCACGATCTCAAAGGGCTCATGAATCACACCATCCACTTCTCGCTGAATCACTTGAGGCTTTGATACAGCTAGCTCATAATTTTCTCGTCTCATGGTTTCAATAAGAACAGAAAGATGTAGCTCACCTCGCCCAGAAACTTTAAACTTATCTGCACTTTCACCGTCTTCAACTCTCAAAGCTACGTTGTGAAGGAGCTCTTGCTCTAAACGATCCTTGATATTTCTTGAAGTGACGTACTTTCCCTCTTGGCCGCAAAATGGAGAATCATTCACCTGAAAGACCATACTCACCGTGGGCTCATCAACAGTTAATGGGGGCATAGGATTAATATGCTCAGGGTCGCACAGAGTATCTGAAATATTTAAAGCTTCTACTCCTGTAATACAAATAATATCACCGGCTTTAGCTTCCTCAATCTCCACGCGCTCTAGCCCATGATGACCCAACACTTGTAAGATTTTTGCTTTTCGCTCTTTAAGATCTTTATCAACAACAATCACTCTTGCATTGGGTTTAACAGACCCACCCGTAATCCTGCCGATTCCTATGACACCAACATAGCTGTTGCTATCTAGCGCACTAATTTGCATTCTAAATGGAGCCTCTTCATCAACATCAGGCGCAGAAACCTTTGCAACGATCATATCGAGCAACGGCGTCATATCCTCTGCCAACTCATCTGCTTCTAGTCCTGCAAGTCCATTAAGTGCGGATGCGTATATAACATTGAAATCTAATTGGTCATCAGTTGCGCCAAGATTATCAAATAATTCAAAGACTTGATCTAAAACCCAATGAGGTCTTGCCTCAGGTCTATCAACTTTATTGATCACAAGAATAGGTTTCAGTCCCAGTTCAAATGCCTTTTGGGTAACAAAGCGTGTTTGAGGCATAGGCCCATCTACAGCATCTACCAGCAATAATACAGAGTCCACCATTGATAAGACTCGCTCAACCTCGCCTCCAAAATCAGCATGGCCCGGTGTATCAATGATATTAATTCTGTGATCCTTCCAGTTTATGGCAGTATTCTTTGCAAGAATAGTAATGCCTCTTTCTTTCTCTTGATCATTGGAATCCATGATTCGATCCGTGGCCATATTCTTGCGATCAAGGGTGCCAGATTGCTGAAGCAACTTATCAACCAATGTTGTTTTTCCATGATCTACATGGGCGATAATGGCTATATTTCTTAGTGAGTTTTTATTCATGGTGACCTTAAATTGATGGGGATTATACGAGAAAAATAGCAAAGGCATAGCCTAAGATGAAAGTTAATGTATATTTATATCTAATCTTTAATTGACCCAAGGCGTCTAAGTCTATACTCTGCAGTCATCTGAACTCTCTCATTCCCAATTTTATTAAGAAAAAATGTCATTTAAAGAACTCGGTTTATCCGAACCAATATTAAGATCGCTAGAAGAACTCAAGCACACAGAACCTTCTGAAATTCAACAACAAGCTATCCCAGTGATCCTGGCAGGCAAGAATCTCATGGCTGCTGCACAAACAGGAACAGGCAAGACAGGAAGCTTTGTACTGCCTATAATCGAAATGCTTCAAGAGAGAGCAAAACCTTATAGCAAGAATGTTCATGCTCTTGTGTTGACTCCAACTCGTGAGCTTGCAGCTCAGGTGAGAGAAAGCGTATACACCTACGGTAAGTTCACTTCAACCACCTCCACTGCTGTATTTGGCGGAGCAAAAATCTTCCCACAAAAATCTAAGCTAAAAAAAGGTGTAGATGTATTGGTTGCAACTCCAGGAAGATTGCTAGATTTAGTTAATCAGAAAGCTGTCAAGCTGGATCAAGTGCAAATACTAGTCTTGGATGAGGCTGATCATATGCTAGACATGGGTTTTATTCATGATATTAAAAAGATTATTGGCATGACTCCTCCTGAGAGACAAAATTTACTCTTCTCAGCAACTTTTTCTCCAGAAATTAAAAAGCTAGCTCAATCCTTGGGCGATGAGTTGGTAGAGATTAGCGCTCAATCACCAAACACTGCAGTTACCAAAATTAAACAGGTCATTTACCACGTTGACAAAGGCAAGAAGAATGATCTGCTAGCGCACATGATTGAGGATGAGCAATGGGAGCAAGCCCTGGTTTTTTCAAGAACAAAGCATGGCTGTGAAAAAATTTCTAAGCACCTTAATGCAGCGGGTATCCAAACAGGAACTATTCATGGTGACAAGACTCAAGGAGCTAGAACCAGAGCATTAAGAGAGTTTAAGGAAAAAGATGTTCGAATCTTAGTTGCAACTGATGTTGCTGCTCGAGGCATAGATATCAGCAACCTGCCCTTTGTTGTTAATTTTGATATGCCAACTTACCCAAATGATTATATTCATAGAATTGGTCGAACAGGTCGAGCTGGACAAGAAGGCACTGCTATATCTTTAATGAGCGTTGATGAGCACAAGTTTTTAAGAGGTATTGAAGGGCTCCTCAAGATTAAAATAGATCAAACAAGCCATGAAGCTTTTAAGCCAACTGATAAACCTTCAAGTGGTGGTGGTGATTCTAGGTCAAGAAATCCAAGGGGTAGAAAACCATCCTTTTCAAGAAACAAGCGAAGCTCGGACGGTAAGCCTGGCGGTAATTTTTCAAAACCAGGTGGTGGCGGAAGGTCTGGTGGCAGACCAAGCAATAGTAGTACTGGAAAACCTGGTGGCAATAACGCCGGAAGACCAAGTAAAAGTAGTCATGCAAAGCCTGGTGGTAACAAAAAAGTAGGATCTAAGGCAAAAACACGCTGGAAAAAAACATAGTAAATATATTCTTTGCTTTATTTATCACTAGCTTCTTTTTTTAATATCTTTTTCCACTAGTTATTCTACAAAGACTGTGGGAGACTCACCTTTTTTTGCAACTCGAATAACTAACATCTTCCTGCATTGAGTGTCGTCTACTGCTGGAGAGTCTGGATCTGCGCCACCATGAACCCAATTTGATCTTTCAAACCAATATTCGTCTTTCTTTACTGGTTCAAATGAACCGGACGAATTAGTTGTAGTCTCGCCATCTAAGACATAAACAACTGTTCCATATGGATGAAAATGTTCTTTTCCATCTGCTGGGCCACAAGATTCATATTTTTCAACATATAAATCCATTTCTCCAGCAAGATCAAAGACATCTGATGAAATCATTCCTTGGGCTGCTACCTTTTCTTCCTCGTGATGAGCTGAAAATACTCCGATACCAACAACCATAAAACCTAATAAAAATATTTTTTTCATGTATTTCTCCTTAGTTATTTGTTACGTCAGCTGCAGCCATGGAGTCAGTATCATCAAATGCAGTAAAGCTTTGAATGAGTCCATTCTCAACTCTAAACATGTGCAATGTTTCTGTATCTAGATTGTCACCAGTCATATCTGAGTGAACAAAGACCATATTGCCATCGGAATACATCGTTTTGTTTGTGATAGTAAATGTTGGCCAGTGAACCGCTATTGGGCCAAAAACATTTTCAATTACTGCCTGAGGGCCTACATGACGACCGGAGGTTGCTATGTCTCCAAAGACAGTGAATACAAGATCGTCTGCATGCAATGCAGCCCAAGCATCGGTATCACCAGATGCAAAAGTTGCATAGGCTTTGGTAACTATTGATTTGGCATCGTCCATGCTTTCGTGGCTTTCGTGATGACCGGATTGAACATTAATTGCTGCTATAAGCATCAATGATAAAAAGATATTTTTCATTACTGTCTCAAATTTATACATACCCTGATACTATCTTAAAATCTTAGTAATGTAAAAACAGATTAAAATTAGTTTTTTATTATTTGATCTCAGGATCGGCGATCCATATTAACGGGTCTATAAGAAGTGGCATGAGATTGCTTTATCATAATAATTTTAAGGTCAAGGGTTCCTAAAATATAAAATTTACAATAAACTTAAGACAGCACCGATTTGAATTCAGCTTGCGGGTGCTTTATAAATTCAGCTAAATAGACGTTTTGGAAACCTATCTAGTGAAGCAGATGGGTTTTTTTTTGCCTGCCCAATATTAAAATGGCTGTTGAGGTTTCTGATATGACTAAAAAAATAAATAAAGACACTATAGTAACGAGGACTGGTTTGGAAACTGACTCTCAGCATGGCGCGGTGATTCCGCCCCTATATCTATCATCAAACTTTGCTTTTAAGCAATTTGAAAAAGAGCAAAAATATGACTACACCAGATGCGGAAATCCTACCAGAGATGTTCTTGCTGAAACCCTCGCTGAGCTTGAAGAAGGNTTTGGTGGAACAATTACCAGCTCTGGTTTATCAGCTATTGGCTTGGTGGCNAACTTANTAAGCGCCAATGATCATGTAATTTTGCCTCATGATTGTTATGGNGGAACCTTTAGATTATTTACTATGCTGCATGAAAAAAAGNCCTTAACAGCTCATTTTGTTAATCAAAACTTGCTTGCAGATCTTGAAAAATCAATCCAGAGAATTAAACCAAAATTAATCTGGATTGAGACTCCTTCGAACCCCTTGCTTCAAAGCGTCAATATAAAAGAAATAGTTAAATTAGCAAAAATATCAAAGGCTCTAGTGGCAGCTGATAATACTTTTTTATCGCCTGCCCTTCAAAACCCTCTCTCGCTCGGGGCAGATATAGTCATGCATTCAACCACTAAATATATTAATGGGCATTCAGATGTGATTGGTGGAGCTGTGATAGTTAAAACTAAAAAACTGCATGATCAAATACAGGAGTGGGCCAATGCTACTGGCGTGGCTGGTGCTCCATTTGATAGCTACTTAACACTTAGAGGATTAAGAACCTTAAATCTTCGTATGAACACGCACGAAAGAAATGCGATGGGGCTCGCTGAAGTTTTATCAAATAATAAAAAAGTTGGGGCCGTGTATTATCCAGGCCTAAAAAACCACCCTTCTCATTTAATAGCAAAAAACCAACAAAAGGGATTTGGTGGAATGTTAAGTTTTGAGCTGAAAGGCGGGCTACCTGCGGTCAGAAAATTTTTTAAAAGAGTTAAAAATTTTACTCTCGCAGAATCATTGGGTGGATTTGAAAGTCTTGTTTGCCATCCTTACACCATGACGCATGCACCCTTGACAGCAAAAGAAAAAAAGATTGCTGGAATTTCTGAGGGGCTGATCAGGATATCAGCCGGACTAGAGGACCTTGATGATCTAATTGACGGCTTAAAAGCTGGCTTGGAATAATTATAATTTTTATTATTCATGAAAACAAAGAATGATTGTCTCCTTTGGAAGAGGCGCTAACTAATACTTATTGTGATCATAAGACTGATGCCGCCCAACAGAGAAACTCCTTTTGGCAAGATGTTTGGTGCCTCTGCCTGTAACTCTTTTTCGCCAAAGCTGATATGAAGATCTTTTTAAATTGCTTCTCATCAACTCCTTAACAGCTTGCTCATTTAGACCAAATTGAGCTTCAATAGCATCAAAAGGAGTTCTATCCTCCCATGCCATCTCAATTAACCTAGAAATATCAGACTCATTCATGCATTAATTATATTTTAATTAGCTCTGTGATTGTTTAAATTATTTTTCTTATAAACCACTAATTCATACTCTCTTAAATTACACTAGCGCCAAACATCACCTGAAATGCCCATGAAAATTTTTTCTGTTAAATCTGTACCCAAGGTGAGCTGGAGCTCTGATAAGCCACTAAACTTTTCTCCATCACCGTTGACAGTATTAATCCTTTGCTTTGGATTAACTTTATTTGGTCTAGGAGAGTCATTAATCATTACAGCAGGAGCTGGAATGAGCCCATGGACTGTACTTGCAGAGGGCTTATCTATCTCAACAAATTTAAGTATTGGTAGCCTTACATTCTTGATCAGCCTGGCAGTGCTTCTCCTCTGGATACCAATAAAACAGATGCCTGGAGTTGGCACAATGCTCAATGTAATTATTATCGCAGCTGTTATTGAGTGGTCTCTTCCTTTCCTCCCTCATCCTGAGCAATATGGGTTCAAAATTCTTCAGGCATTTATTGGGACTTTAATAGTAGGTTTTGCTAGCGGAATATACTTAATTGCAAATCTTGGACCAGGTCCTAGAGATGGACTTATGACTGGATTTCAAAGAGTAACTGGTTTTCCCATAGCCTGGGTAAGGGCCACTATTGAAATAGTGGTTGTTGCTATTGGTTGGGCATTAGGTGGAAGCATTGGGCTGGCAACAATTCTTTTTGCATTTGGTATCGGACCAGCTGTTTCTGTTGGTCTCTTTTGTATCTCCGTCATAGTAAAGAAATAATCGTGACCATAAAAAAAGGGTACTCAAGAGTACCCTTTTTATTTTAAGACTTAACTTAGAAGTTATATCCAGCGCTTACGTACCAGAAAGCTCCTTCTATGCCATATGGAGAAGTTTCATAATATATTCCTCCAAGAACATTACCGGGAACGCCTTCACCTTTAGCTCCAGCTGAGCCATCAATTTTAAGGGCTTCTGTATCAAATAAGTTTTGAACTCCTGCTGAAACGTTAAAGTTATCTGTTAACTGATAGTTAACTGAAGCATCTACTGTCCATTCAGCATCTGAAGTTGTTCCAAACCAGTCTGCATGAACTGCATAATACTCGCCATACATATTTGCACGAACAAATGTACTTACTTTATCACTCCATGTCTGAGCTAGCGTTAGAGTCATTCTGTCTTCAGGAAGACCTTCTTCTAAACGTTTCACTTTTGAAGCACCAGTAACTGCACCTGAGTTAGTCACTTCTGTTTCAGTATGATTCCATGCTGCACTAATATTTGAGTCAGCGCCCATTAATACTGTGCTGTAAACAGCAACCAAGTCGTAACCTGTAGTTTCAGTATCAAAATCATTAGTGAAGTAATTTACTTGTCCAATTAATTCTGGGTTAGGAATTCCAGCCACGCCCATTGCAGTTACCTGAGCAGCGGTTGGGGCAGCATTACTTGTTAAAGCAACCCTATCTTCAAGCTCAATAGTAAAGAAATCAGCAGTTAAGGACAATGCACCTTCATTGTAAACAATACCAAATGAGGTATTGGTAGCTTCTTCAGGTTTTAATTGTCCTGCACCAAGTTTGAATCCAGGTAATGTCTGCGCCTGAGTTAATTGACCATCAACTAGTGTTGTTTGAGTGTTAACTACATTAACTTGTCCTTGGGTAGGAGCTCTGAAACCAGTACTGGTAGAAGCACGCAAGGAAACATTATCATTAACTTGATACATTGCTTTAAGTTTAAAATCATTTGTGTCGCCAAATGATGAGTAATCTTCATACCTAAATGCACCGCCAAGTAAAAGCTCATCGCTCACTTGATTTTCTATATCAGTATATAAGCCGTAACTTCTTCTTGTGAATGATCCTTGAGAGTCTGGAGAAAATCCAGCAAATCCGTGTGATCCTACATTAAACCCTTGAAGTGCGTATTTGCCAGCTTTCCATGAAGCTTCTTCACCAGAAATGACCTCAAAAGTTTCTTCTCTCCACTCAACACCATATGCAACACTTACGCTGTCAAATTGTTTCTGAAGATCAAAGTTAAAAGTTTTCTCAAGCTCTATGTATGAGCCTGTTGTAAAGTTTCGAGGGGTATCAGGGCCCATTGAAGGGTTAACTGTATTGTTAAGGCCAAAGTCAGCTTCGTTTCTGCCTACTGAGCCACTAACATCAAAAGAATAACCACTTAGAAAGCCATCTGTGATCTCGCCTCTTCTACCGGTAGTAAAAGAAGTATCCGTTATTGTGCCAACAAATCTAGGTGTATAACCACCCGGAGCAATTTCATTCATTAGAAAACAACTTGGATCAGCCATAATTGCATCTCTAGTGGCATAATTTGATGGATCGACCTGACCTGATGCACCTGTGCCATATGCACAAGTTCCATCTACATTACCTACGGCTCTATAATCACCGATTGTAAATACTCCGCTTCTTCCATCTGGATTTCTGTAATAGAAACCACCATCGACATCTCTTTCGGAGTAATTACCAAACATATATGACTCAGAGCCATCACTGTTTGTAACGCCTGCATTCATAAAGAAAGTTACATCATCATCAATTTTTGGCGCACCCCATACTTGTGCTGGATTAGCAACTGCAGTGTTGCCTGCAGCAATTAAGGCAGCAGCATCAGGTCTTTGTAAACTTCTTGAAGTATCATCGGCCTGTCTGATTTGAAAACTTGTAGTCACAAAACCATCTTGTCCAAGAGGCAGACCATACTTACCAGCAATAGTAGTGGTAGCACCATCGCCTTCTGTGTATTCACCCATCTTATAAGAAAGACTTCCGCCTTCTGAAATATCATCTAGTACAAAGTTAATAACGCCTGCAATAGCATCAGAACCATACTGTGCTGAAGCGCCGTCTCTTAGAACTTCAACTCTTTTAAGGGCAATAGCCGGGATAACAGAAATATCTGCACCCTGAGAACCATCATTGACTCCACCGCCTTGAAAGGCAATAACTGAAGCATGGTGACGTCTTTTTCCATTAGTTGTGATCAATGTGCTATCTGCTGACAAACCTCTTAAGTTTGCAGGGCGAATCATACTAGCTGCGTCACTAATAGGTTGAAGATGAACGTTTAATGAAGGAATGCTTCCTTGAAGCTGCATTAAAAGATCGTCTGTACCAGTTTTGCTGATATCTTCAGCGCTTAGCACATCAACAGGAACTGGTGAGCTAGATACAGATCTAGGCTTGCCACGAGTACCGATGCTCACAACTTCTTCAACGTATTCGTTGTCTTGAGCAAATGAACCAACTGAAAGCATTGAGCCAACAGCAATTAGGGTTGCAATAGATAGCTTTGAAGCCGTCCATATAAATTTATTTAACATGCTTATCTCCTAAGTGATAATTCAAAATTGAAACTATTTACAAAATTGTGTGTATTTTATACAGCAGTTTTGGCTTTTTACCTAATTATTTTAAAAAAAACATTGATGAAACCCTATTTCTATAGGGTTTGTTTCATCAGATGTTACAGCATGCTAAAACAATAAGCGCTAATTAGGTTAAGCCTAATCCTCACTTGCTTGGTTAAGTAATTCTGCATTGCCACCAATGGCAACTGTGTTAATTGAAATAGTCCTTTCATCAATGAATTGAATTAAGTAATTTGGGCCACCAGCTTTAAAGCCAGTTCCAGACAGATTTTTGCCTCCAAATGGCTGGCTTTCAACTACTGCACCAATAATGTCCCTATTAATGTAGGTATTGCCTGCTGAGATAAGCCTGGATGCATGAATGGCTTTTGCATCTATTCTTGTGTGAATGCCAAAAGTTAAGCCATAGCCTTTGGCTTCAATTTCAGCCAAGTTACTATCTAGGGTATCTTCTGTGAATTGCATCACATGCAAAATAGGGCCAAATTTTTCTTCGTTAAGGCTTTCAATTGAATTTATCTCAATTAGAGTTGGCGGGAACCATTGCTTTCCATATTCTGATAAGATTTCAGGCTGAAAAATGGAAAGTCTTGCTGCGTCTGACTGGTCCAGGTAATCATATAGTTCCAAAGCTGCGTCGAGCGTAATCATTGGACCCATGTCCACGCTTGAATCCATTGGATTTCCAACAATCAACTCATTCATCATACCTTTAAGCATAAAGATAAGTTCTTCATAAATTGTTTCATGCACCAATAATAACCTTAATGCTGAGCACCTTTGCCCTGCTGAATTAAAGGCAGATCTCATAATGTCATCACATGCACGCTCTATTAAAGCGCTAGAATCAACGACCATTGAATTCAAGCCTCCGGTTTCTGCAATCAAAGGAATAATCTTGCCAGGCTTAGCAGCTAAATTACTATGAATACTTTTTGCGGTACTCAATGATCCTGTAAATACAACTAAATCTAGGGTTTGAGATGAAATGATGGCTTGTCCTAACTCTCCGTTTCCCAGCAAAAGGTGAAGAGCATCTTTGGGCAACCCATGATCAAAAAATAAGCTAATAGCTTTAAAGGCTATTAATGATGTCTCTTCTGATGCTTTCGCAATAACGGTGTTCCCAGTGACAAGAGCTGCAGCGATTTGCCCAAGAGTTATTGCAAGTGGAAAATTCCATGGACTAATGCATGCGACCAATCCTTTAGGAGAATATTCTAATATATTGTCCTCACCGGTTGGGCCTAGTTGTGAAGATTGGGAATTCAGTGAAGCCGATTGCTGCGCATAGTATCTTAGAAAATCAACAGCTTCTCTTATCTCGTCATGCGCATCCTGGATTGTTTTACCAGCTTCATGCATTAATAAATAAATAAACTGTAAAGGGTCAGCCTCAATGGAGTTAGCAACCGCATTCAATACAAGTGCTCGATGCTCTAGAGACGTACTCATCCATTCTGAGGATATTTGAAACGACAGATTGACAATCTCAGCGGGATCAGAAAAATGAACCAAGCCGATATTTGATTGATTGCATTTTGATAAAATATCTTTCTCTTCCAGTGAATTAACTTTCAATGAACTCAGTGCTGAAGCCTGAATTCTATCTTTATTAAATGCTATTAAATCATGAGTTAAGCTCTCACAAAATTCTGGCTCACTTAAATCTAGGCCGTGAGAATTTTGTCTTGATAAATAGATGTCAGTTGGCAATGGAAGATTGGAAAGCTTCTTATGATCTAGCTGATCTTGTATTGCAGCAGCTGGATTAAATGATAGATCGCTGGCTGGAATCTCATTGCTAAGATATTGGTTAACAAAAGAGCTATTCGCTCCGTTTTCCAATAACCTTCTCACCAAATAAGGTAATAACTCTTTATGTTTTCCTATTGGGCAGTAAATACTGCTTTGACTAAAGTTATCGAAGACCTCTTCACATGCAGAATAGAGAACCTCCCCCATGCCATAGAGTCTTTGAAATTCTACTTGCTCCATCTTATCCTGAGCTAGGCTAGCAATTGCAGAGATTGTATGGGCATTGTGAGTGGCAAAACTTGCTTCAAGATTCGGAGTCTCTATTAGTTGCTTGGCCGTGACTAAGTAATTAATATCGGTGAGTTTTTTGTTAGTAAAAACTGGGTAGCCATTCAAGCCTTTTACTTGGGCATTTTTAATTTCATGATCCCAATAAGCACCTTTTACAAGCCTCACATGCATTGTTTCTCTTTGNTGGACTAATTGNGCAAGATGCTCAATAACTTGAGGTGATCTTTTGCCGTAAGCCTGCACTGCCAAACCCAGTTTAGGCCAATCTTTTATTAAGGGATCCAAGGCTAGCTCTGTGATGATCGATATGCTTAATGAGAGCCTATCTTGCTCTTCTGCATCAATCGTTACTGGGACATCTTGTGAAGCAGCCTCAATGACTAAATCTCTTACTTTTGGCAGCAAAAAGCCTTTAACCTCTCTTAGATGCAAAGCATCATATTTAGAATATAAAGCAGATAATTTAATCGAAATCCCATTCGAAAGATTGTGGGTGCTGTTGATGTGACCAATAGAGTTTATAGCCTCAAAATAAGACTCAAAATAAGCATCTGATTGAAATTGATTTCTAGAAGCCTCACCCAGCATATCAAATGAACATCGATGAGATTTTAACCATGAAGAGTTTTCTAATTCGTTGATGTCTTGTGCGCAAACAAATTCTTTGCTCAAAATTTGCATTGCAATTTTTACCGCCTCTCTTATGGATGCTTCTCCTATTTTCTTGCTGAGAGAAATAAGCCAAAAATTACTCGAACTAGATGAAGCTTGTAAAAATTTCTTAGAAAACTCCAAGCCCCATGTTGCTGAATTCACAAGAAAACTTTCAGCTCTCCCAAGATGCTCTGACCAACTGGCTGAAGTAAGCTTTTCATTGATTAAGCTATCTCTTGTAGCATTATCAGGTATTCTCATCAGTGATTCTGCTANGCACATTAAAGCAATACCTTCGGCATTTGATAGCCCATATTCCTTCATAAAAACATCAAGCTTTGTTCGTTGCTTTGTATTGTTTCTGCATAACTGAATAAGNGATTCAGTATTTTGAGTAATGGNTGAATTTTGAAGAAAGGATGATTTAGAAAGCAAAATTTTTGCTATTTCATTTTCATTTTGGAACTTACCTTTGCTGCTAAAGCTCATAAAGATATTTTATCACTTCTTTAGTTAGCGACTTCTTTCCAAACAAAGTATTTGATAGCTACCAAAAAACTAATGGCCATCCAAATACCCACACCAACGGTTGTAGAGTTGAGCGTTAATAAGGCCATGCCATCATTAGTAATGCCACGAAGCCCAGATACAACAACACTCAGTGGAAGCACATGAGCAATTGGCTGAATGAATTCATGCATTGAGCTGATTGGAAAGAACACACCTGAAAGAATGAGCTGCGGGAATGAAGTCAGAGCAACGATTGGTTGAATAGCTTCTTGAGTTTTAGCCAGGCTTCCTAGAAAAAATCCAATACAAAGAAAAATAAAAGTNCCAAGAATTACCATCCCATAAAGAGAAGGAAGCCCTCCCACTACATTAATATCTAAGAGCATAATTGCTAATCCTAGCATGACAGAAATTTGTGNTAAGACGATAACCATGCGGGATAAAATAATTGCCACAATAAAATCTTTAGGTTGAATCGGAGTTACAAAGAGTCGCTTTAAAATACCCCGTCTCCTGTATTCGACAATATTAAATCCGCTGCCAGCAATACAAAGATTCATCAGCATGTAGGCCAGTATTCCTGGGAGCAAAAAATCTATGTAGCGTTGAGGTCGAGCCTGAACATCTTCAACAACTAAATTAAACATTGGTTTTATTCCTCGCACATCTCTTTCAATAGCAAGCAGGGAATTTTCTAACGTTTCTTGGATCGAACTAGCTTGCCTAACTTGGGAGGCATCCAAAATTAAGCTGAGCTGGCTTGAGTCCTCCATAAATGTAAAGTCTTCAGGGATGAGAATAATTGCAGTTTGGTCGCCAAGGATTAACTCTTCTTTTAATTCAACAAGGCTCCCTTTAGTAACTTTAAAAGAAGGCTCTGCAATGACCAAGTCAGAAAATTGACTGGCAATATCGCTTTGAGACATGTTTACCAACCCAAGCTTTATTGGATCTGAAGGACCTCCAGAGAAGAAAAATACACCCGTAAAGATAAGAGGAAAAAGCATTGAGAAAAAAATAGACTGTCTATTGCGCAAAAATATTTTTAGAAAAACTTTTGCAAGATGTAATTGAGCTGAAGTAAACATTTAATCTCTAAGCTCATGGCCTGTTAAGACAAGAAAAACATCTTCTATGTTTCCATGCAATGCAGCTTGAGGCGGTTCCGGTGCATATTTTAAAATAAGATTTTGCGGCGTATCCTCAGCAACAATCTTGCCTTGATCCATAATTGCAATGCGGTCACATAAATACTCTGCTTCTTCCATGTTGTGAGTAGTCAGCACTATAGTCATACCATCTGAGTTTAAGTCTTTAATCAGTTGCCATAGATTTCTTTTAGCCTGAGGGTCAAGGCCAGTGGTCGGCTCATCTAAAAAAAGTACTTTTGGATTATTCACTAAAGCACAAGCAATTGAAAATCTTTGTTTTTGTCCGCCAGATAGTTCTTCAGGCTTTGCATTTGCCTTTTCTGCTAGGTTAACTCCTTCCAGCAGTGTAATGGGATCAATTTCTTGAGAATATAACTTACCAAATAAAATGAGCAGCTCTATTAAGTTCAGCCGATCAAAGTACTCATTAGCTTGCAGCTGCACGCCAATTATTTTTTTTACTTCATAGCTATTTTGACTAACATCCATCCCGTTGATAATGGCTGAGCCTCCATCGATGTCATTCATTCCCTCCAGCATTTCNAGTGTAGAGGTTTTGCCTGCTCCATTGGGTCCTAACAAGCCATATACTTCACCGGCCTTAATATTAAAACTAATGCTGTCCACAGCATTAAAGGATGCTGAAGAGTTCTCTGGATCGGGATAGACCTTGAGGAGGTTCTCGACTTCAATAATATTAATGTGGTGGCTCTGCTTCTGTAGATTTAACTAATATTATACTAAGTTTTTTAGAGGCTAATTGATTATTGAGACATCTTCTGGTCTCAATAGATTTTTATCTAGACTATCTAATAGAGGTTGAAGATTTTTGGCATAAGGCTTCCATCGACCCATGCCATCTTTATTCACAGGTTTTCTGACCTGCTCAGAGCTGGCAGTTCTGACTGATCGGTTGGTTTTGTGGAATGAAATACATTCTTCCTCAAAGGGTAGCTCTAGATAGTCGAGCATTCTCTTCACCTGTCCCTCAAGATCATCAATAACGTCTTCGTTGTTAACTCTTAAGATCTTGTTTGGCAATACCTTGTCCCAGTGATCCATTAACTTAACATAGCTGTTGTAATAGCTACCAGCTTCCGCAAGACCATATGAGAATTCTTGCCCTTGAGCAAATAGTTGCTTAAACATACTAAAGCAGCAATCTAGAGGGTATCTTCTTGCATCAATAATTTTTGCATTTGGCATCATCAAGTGAATTAAACCAATATGTCTAAAATTATTAGGCATCTTATCTGTAAACATAGGCGCATCTTTTCTGTGTATCCTGGTATCTTCAATGAAACTCTTACCTAAGGCCTCTCTTTGCTCGAGCGTCAATGTCTTCAAGCTCTTTGGATAGTTACCCAGCTTGCCATAAATATCACCGCCTCGAAGGCTTTGCGCTATAGAAAGGATATTAGGGAGCTCTAGCGTCCCATCGACCATAGAATGTGACGCTAAGATTTGTTCAATAAGTGTTGAGCCAGCTCTTGGGAGCCCTAATATAAATATTGGATCTTTGGTTGAATGCCCGCCGGTACCAAGATCTTGAAAAAAATCTTCATCACAAACATCTATCTGAGCTTGAAGCTCTGCATCCATTCTTTCAATGGAGTATTTGCTCTGATCATTTTTAATTTTATTGCCTGTTTCTAGGTGAAAAAAAGCCTCATCAAATTCACCAATTGATTCACAGCCTTGAGCAAGAGCAAAATGGAAATATGCTTTATCTCTTAATGATAAATCCACTCTCTTAGCCTGCTCTCTCATACTGTTCAACTCATCAGATGAAAAAGAATAGGTTTTTAAATTTGCCAGCGAGAAGAAAGACTCCCCATGATCAGGCTTAATTTTATATGCTGATTGATAGCTGTGAATCGCTTGGTCCGTCTTTCCAAGAGTTTTTTGCGCATGCCCTTTTGATGTAAGGGTACTGAAATTATATGGATTTTTATTAAGGATATCGTCAAACATATTAATTGCTTCCTCGTGATCTCCATTCTGCATAATTTCACTGGCTTTATGAGCCTGATAGGTCAGATTATCTGGATATTGATCACACAGAATGTTCACTTGCTCCATGGTCTTAGTAAATTTTTGTTTTTTTCTAAGAATTGAAGCATATTGCATTCTTAGATCACCATCGTTGGGTTTAAATTCCACAGCTTTTTCAAGCAAAAATTCTGCATCATCAAAGTAACCCAATCGGTTGGCAATTTCAGATAAGAGTGACATTGCATAGGTATGTGTAGGATTCTTTTTAAGAAACGCTCTAATCTTTGTCTCAGCCAAACCCAACCTACCCTCGTTGAGTATTTGGTCTATGTATAGCAATGCAGCAGGAAGGGATTGTAGTTTCTCAATTTGATTCTGAGCATGCTCAGCAGCAGGCTTATTTTTACTTTTAACAAAATATTGATACAAAGAATTCCATGATGCTAGCAAGGCTGGATTAAGCTCGCAAGCTTGTCTGTAATGAATAACAGATTGCTCTTCGTTCCCCACATCGCGGTTGATGTGACCTAGTTCTTGATATGCTCTACCCATATCAGGAGCATTCACCAATAAACGTTCAATATATTTTTTTGCATCATCGAATTTTTTTAAATACCTGGATGAAACAGATGCAAGGTATAAGCTATCAATATGATTAGGATGATCCTTCAGAATTATTTCAAATAGCATGAGTGCATCTTCAAACCTATTTTCCTTAACGGCTTGAGTGGCTTCGCTTAAATCTACTGAGAGAGTAGCTTCATCTGCATTAAATTTTTCTTGTTTCATTTAAAAATTATTCTAACAAAAATAATAAATAATATTGGCTTCTAGAAAATAAAAAAGGGAGCTTGCGCTCCCTTTTAATTACTTAAAACCTAGATTAGTTAAAGTGTCGCTTAAATCTAAGACCCAAAGTAGTTGGTCTTATTATTCCAACTCTCTGTCTGTCAAAGATAAAAGTATTATTGATTTCAGCTCTTTCATCAGTAATATTATCTATGTAGACTTCAGCCATCCAAGAATCATTGCTTATTCCAGCGCGCATGTTAATGAAGCTGTAGCTATCTTGAATTGCTTTGTTAGGCTCCATCACATCAGAATAACTATCATCAGACCAAGTTAATTGAGCTTGATAATGTCCAGTATTACCAGAAGCCATTGCCCATTCTTTTCTAGCAGCTAGGTTACCCTGCATACCTGGAGCGAAAGCTAAATCAGATCCAACCTTAATATCATCGGTAGGAACTAAGCTTTTAGTAATTTCTGTACTTAACAATGAGAAAGCACCAGATAGCATCCAGCCGTCTAGATCAGGGTAGTAAATAAAGTCTCCTTCAAGACCCATGATTTCAGCATCTGCTGCATTATCTGAAAAGAATAGGTTCACAATACTTGGATCAAAAACAGTGGTTTGAAGACCGCTGACATCAACCATGAATGCACTACCATTAAATCTAAGTTGCCCATCTGCAAGAACAGCTTTCCAACCAAACTCATAGTTAGTTACCTCATCGGACTTAACCTCAGGTTTAACAGAGTATGTTCCAGCAGCATTAGATGCGCCAACTGGTCTGTTTAATAGCCCTGGTCTAAAGCCTTCTGACCATGTTACGTAGTACATAAGATCTTCGGACGGATTCCAGGAATAAGTTATCTTTCCAATAACTCCATCACTTTTCGCTTTATCAGGGTAGCCGTTAGCATTTCCTGGTGCGTATTGAGCTGATAAGTTTGAACCAAATTGCTGAGTATCAGGAGCTCCAAATCCATTATAGAACGATGAGTTAGCACTACCCTCAAAATCAACTTCAATGTCATACCATCGAGCACCTACAGTAAGCTCGGATGTTTCTGACACATCCATACTAATTTCACCAAAGATGCCTTGTTGCTTGTCGGTTCTTCTAATATCGTTGAAGAATATTACCGGTTCGCTGTATGGTCCAGCCGAGAACCAGCCAGGGCTTGCATTATTTATTGATCCAGAGACTGA
>JGI26254J51713_1000075_pt1 | contig 38112 bp, 34 predicted proteins | sample SaaInlV_120m_DNA_3_FD_51713 | JGI IMG/M metagenome (IMG submission 51713)
GTTTTGATCATCTCTGCGATAGATAATCGAGTACCATCATGAACGAATTGTTCGGTGACAAAAATCTTTTCCGCGGGCCATATGTGGCCTTCTAACCAGGGCTTTAAAGCTAAGTCGTCGGCATATCCGCGCAATAGACTCATCGCAGCGTGACCGTGGCTATTGATTAATCCAGGCATAAGAATATGTTGGTCAAGATGCTCTACCTTGTGGGCTAAAAAGCGCTTATTAGCCTCTGCTTGCGGGAAAATNCCGAGTATCCGATCTTTGTCTATCGCCAATGCGCAGTTATGCAATATTTTATTCTCTGGAATGATAGGAATTATCCATTGACAATTGATTAGCAGGTCTATTTTTAGTGGTGTCATAGAGGCTCCGAGTATTTGTGTTGGAGTATACCCATTTTTTATCTTCAGTAAGAGCTATGACGGCAATAAAAGCGACATTCTGGGCGCTAACTATGTTAAAATTTGACAACTTTAAAGGCTGATTTTAGGTGTTGCAGCTAGATTTTTTTTGAGCGTGGAGACCTGTTGTGTTTTACCTCCCGGTTGACTTCAATAATGCGGAAATAATTATAAATTATGAGTGATTTAGGCAAAGAAATTGTTCCAGTTAATATTGAGGATGAGCTCAAGCAATCCTATTTGGATTATGCGATGAGTGTTATCGTCGGTCGAGCTCTGCCAGACGTGCGTGATGGTCTTAAACCAGTGCATAGGCGGGCATTATTNGCGATGAGCGAATTAAATAATGATTGGAATAAAGCCTACAAGAAATCTGCTCGAGTGGTAGGTGATGTGATTGGTAAATATCACCCTCATGGTGATTCGGCTGTCTATGAGACCATCGTCCGCATGGCTCAACCGTTCTCTCTTCGCTATATGCTAGTTGACGGCCAAGGCAATTTTGGCTCTGTCGATGGTGATTCAGCTGCGGCTATGAGATATACCGAAATCCGTATGACTAAGATCGCCCACGCTTTGTTAGAGGACTTAGAGAAAGATACTGTCGATTTTGCGCCAAATTATGATGAGACTGAACAGATACCTGTAGTGATGCCANCCCGAGTGCCTAATTTACTAGTTAATGGGTCCTCAGGAATTGCGGTTGGTATGGCGACTAACATTCCGCCTCATAACTTGACTGAGGTGGTCAAAGGCTGTCTGGCTTTGATCGACAATAGCGAAATTACTATTGATGAGCTCATGGAGTATATTCCTGGCCCGGATCTCCCTACGGGCGCTATCATCAATGGTAAGGCTGGCATTATTCAAGCATATCGCACGGGCCGTGGGCGCATCTATATGCGTGCTCGCGCTACCATTGAGGTAGACGAAAAAACGCGCCGAGAAACGATTATTGTTACTGAGATACCTTATCAGTTNAATAAAGCACGATTAATCGAGCGGATTGCTGAATTGGTTAAAGAGAAAAAACTAGAGGGTATCTCTGAGCTTCGGGATGAGTCTGATAAAGATGGCCTGCGCGTCGTCATTGAGTTAAAGCGTGGCGAAATGGGCGAAGTAGTCCTTAATAATCTTTATGCTCAAACTCAGCTGCAGAACGTCTTTGGCATTAATGTGGTGGCGTTGGTTGATGGTCAGCCGAGAATTCTGAACCTTAAAGAAATGTTGGAAGCCTTTGTTCGGCATCGCCGTGAGGTGGTTACGCGTAGAACTATCTTCTTATTGCGTAAGGCGCGTGAGCGAGCTCATACTTTGGAAGGTTTCGCCATAGCGCTGGCTAACATAGATGAGATTATTGTTCTGATTAAGGAGTCTTCCACTCCAGCAGATGCTCGAGAAGCTATGATCGCGAGAGGGTGGAATCCGGGCTCTGTACTTCAGATGCTAGACCGGGCCGGACCAGAAGCGGCTCGCCCTGATTGGCTGGAAGACCATTTTGGGTTGCGCGACGGGAAGTACTTCCTGTCCCCTGAGCAAGCTAAAGATATCCTAGAGCTTCGGTTACACCGACTGACCGGAATGGAGCATGACAAAATCATCGAGGAGTTTGCAGTTAAACTTGATGAAATAGCAGATTACCAGGACATCCTAGGCGATATTAACCGTCTCATGACGGTTATTCGTGATGAGCTGGAGGCAGTAGTTGAAGAGTTTGGTGATGAGCGACGAACAGAGATTATTGAGTCTCAGCATGATTTAACAGTTGAGGACTTGATTACGGAAGAAGACCGGGTGGTGACTATTTCTCATGGTGGTTATGCTAAGACGCAGCCTTTAAGTGATTACCAGGCTCAGCGCCGTGGCGGTATGGGTAAATCGGCAACCGCCGTTAAAGATGAGGATTTTGTTGAGCATCTGTTAGTGGCGAGCACTCACACGACGATCCTTTGTTTTACCAATCTGGGTAAGGTGTACTGGCTGAAGGTCTATCAGATTCCGGTGGCAGGGCGTAATTCTAGAGGTCGTCCCGTGGTTAACCTGTTGCCTTTAGGCGAGGGTGAGCGTATCAGCTCGATATTGCCAGCAGCTCGATATTGCCAGTAGATGAGTATAGCGAAGATAAATTCGTGATTATGGCGACCGCCAATGGCACGGTGAAGAAGACATCACTTGATCAATACTCGCGACCGCGCAGTGTTGGCTTGCGTGCGGTTGACTTAGTGGAAGGTGATCATCTGGTTGGTACCGCTATTATCGATGGTAGCCAAAATATCATGTTATTTAGCAGTGAAGGTAAGGCGGTACGGTTTGCTGAGACCGATGTTCGTGCAATGGGGCGTGTGTCTAAGGGTGTCAGAGGCATGCGGTTACCCGAGGATCATTCGGTTATCTCTATGGTGATACCAGAGTCAGATGGCTTCCTGTTGATTGTTTGCGAGAACGGTTATGGCAAGCGTACCAAGGTTGATGAATTTCCTACTAAAGGACGGGGCGGTAAAGGCATGATTGCGATACAGGCAAGTGAGCGAAATGGACCACTCGTGGGTGCGACGCAATTATTTACCGGCGATGAAATCATGTTAATTTCTGATCAGGGAACTATGGTTAGAACGCGTGGTGATGAGGTTTCTGTGGTTGGACGTAACACTCAGGGTGTGCGAATAATCAGGCTTAAAGAAAATGAAAATCTTGTTAGTTTGGCAAGAGTCGCAGAGCCTGAAGAGGATGATTTTGTTGAGTCAGAGTCTGATGGCGCTGAAATTGAAGATTCTACGACTGACTAGACTGAAAAAGTTTAAAAAGGTGACGTATGTCTGAAGAAAACGAGTTGCTGTCGCTTAGGGATAAAATTGATGCCTTGGATCTCCAGATTATGGAGAAAATAAGTCAGCGAGCGGATTGTGCGAAACAGGTTGCTCAGGTTAAGAAAAGTCAGGGTGATACTGCCTATTATAGGCCTGAGCGCGAAGCTCAGGTTCTTCGGCATATTATGGAAGCCAATAAAGGGCCTCTTGATAATGAAGACATGGCGAGGTTGTTTCGTCAGATCATGTCTGCCTGTCTAGCCCTTGAACAACCCATTAGAGTCGCTTTTTTGGGTCCTGAGGGGACATTCACTCAAGAGGCAGCGCTTAAACATTTTGGTGACGCCGCAATTAGTGTGCCTAAGGCGGCCATTGATGAGGTATTTCGAGAGGTTCTGGCGGGCGCTTGCGATTACGGTGTAGTACCTGTCGAAAATTCTACTGAAGGCGTTATCAGTCATACGCTAGATAGCTTTATGGATTCCTCTATCAAAATTTGCGGTGAAGTAGAATTACGTATCCATCAGCATTTTATGATAGGCGGAAATACTAAATCAGAAAATATAACGAGAGTTTATTCTCATGCTCAGTCATTGGCACAATGCCGGCAGTGGCTAAACTCGAATTATCCGAATATCGAGCGTATAGCGGTAAGTAGCAATGCTGAGGCGGCAAGACGAGTACAAAGTGAATGGAATTCAGCGGCCATTGCTGGTGATATGTCCTGTGAGCTTTTTGAGCTAGAGAAGATCTGGGAGAAAATTGAAGATCGACCTGATAATTCAACACGTTTCCTGATTATTGGTAAAGAGTCAGTGGCACCTAGTGGCGATGATAGAACGTCGATTGTCGTGTCAGTTAAGAACAAGCCTGGCGCTCTACATAATCTTATTGAGCCCTTTCGACGAAATAATGTTGATATGACACGCCTTGAATCTCGACCGTCGCGCAGCAGCAAGTGGTCCTATGTGTTCTTTATTGATTTTGTTGGACACACTGAAGATGCCTCAGTGGTACAAGTGCTGGCTGATTTGGCTGCTGATGTCGTCGATCTTAGGGTGCTCGGATCCTATCCAAGAGCTGTTCTATAGCTGAATGAAGCTACACTAAAGGTAGCGAAAATGACTCATAGTTGGGCACTTGAATGTTAAACAAGGCGGTAAATTCGAAGCCAGCCATTAATCGGTTGGTCATAATTGGTTTAGGTCTGATCGGCTCTAGCCTCGCTGCGGCAGTGCGAAAGTTGGGTTTGGCAGAAACAGTCGTGGGGATTTCTCGTCGAAGCTCTACTCTTGAGTTGGCTTTAGAGCGAGGAATTATCGATGAAGCTTGCGATAGCCTCAAAGCAATAGCGAATGATTTAGATGCCGGCGATATGGTGGTTATTGGTGTCCCGACACTCACCGTACCCGCTATGCTCAAGGAATGTCATGAGCTACTGAATGATTGTGTCACTATCACTGACGTTGCAAGTGTCAAAGGCAGTGTAGTTAGTTCGGCAACTAGTATTTATGGAAGAATACCCGGTCAATTTGTNCCAGGCCATCCTATTGCAGGATCAGANCGAAGCGGAGTCACCGCTGCAGACAGTAAGCTTTTTGAACATCATAAAGTTATTTTAACACCGACTGAAACTACTGAATCTAAACACCTAGAGGCCGTTACAAACCTGTGGATTGGCGTTGGCGCGACAGTGTCATCTATGGATGTTGAGGAGCATGATGAGATCCTTGCCGCAACTAGTCACCTACCTCATTTCTTGGCTTATTCATTGGTCGATACATTAGCTTCAATGGAAGATAAACGAGAAATTTTTCGTTATGCAGCGGGAGGATTTCGAGACTTTACTCGCATAGCGGCTAGCGATCCGGTCATGTGGCGAGACATCGCGCTGGCGAATAGGACATCGATACTAAGTACTCTTGATTCGGTCATGGATAACTTCAAAGCCTTGCGCGGAGCCATTGATAGTGGTGATGAGCAGTATTTAATGGACATATTTACGCGCGCTCGCGATGCACGCATTCATTTTGGAAAATTACTTGAGAATAAATCAGGGCAGGGTCCTATGACTGAAAAGGTCATCAATTACCGGATTTCAGCGGGTGGCCATGCTCGAGGTGTTGTCAGAGTGCCGGGGGATAAGTCAATGTCCCACCGTTCAATAATGCTCGGGTCGTTGGCAACTGGAATGACAGAGGTAACGGGCTTTCTGGAAGGGGAGGACAGCCTGGCAACGCTTAAAGCATTCCGTGATATGGGGGTGACGATCGAGGGTCCTGATGAGGGCCGGGTGGTGATTCATGGCGTAGGTTTATATGGTCTCAAAGCGCCCATTAAGCCTCTGTATATGGGCAACTCGGGCACCTCGATTAGATTGCTCAGTGGTTTGTTGGCAGGGCAAACATTCGACTGCGAATTGACCGGTGATGCTTCCTTATCTGGGCGGCCTATGGGGCGTGTTGCAAAACCTCTTGCGATGATGGGCGCGAAAATTGAAACGGCCGAAGGCGGTACACCCCCTCTGAAAATTAAAGGTAGTCAGAAGTTGTTGCCCATTCATTACGAGATGCCTATTGCTAGCGCACAGGTCAAGTCCTGTGTTCTGTTAGCCGGACTTTATATTGAAGGTGAAACCTCGGTGAGTGAGCCTGCGCCGACTCGGGATCATACTGAAAGAATGCTTAAGGGTTTTGGCTATGAGGTCGGTGTTGATAATGGTACCGNTACATTATCAGGCGGCGGNGCGTTGAAGGCGACGCGAATTNACGTGCCTGCGGATATATCTTCCGCAGCCTTCTTTATGGTTGCTGCAGCTATCACGCCAGATTCGGATATTACTTTACTGCACGTTGGCGTCAATCCAACACGCATAGGAGTAATTAATGTATTACGCCAAATGGGCGCTAAGATCAGCCTATCCAATGAAATGGAGATAGGCGGCGAACCCGTTGCGGATATTCGTGTTGAATATGGTGAGTTAAAGGGGGTTGCTATACCAGGAGATCAGGTCCCACTGGCAATCGATGAATTTCCTGTGTTATTTATCGCGGCTGCCTGTGCTGAGGGGGTAACCACTTTAACCGGAGCCGAAGAGCTGAGAGTCAAAGAGAGCGATCGGATTCAAAGTATGGCTGACGGTTTAAACACGTTGGGCATTGATGCTCAACCGACAGCTGATGGTATTAGGATTGTAGGCGGGCAATTGGGTTCTGGACGTATTGTTAGTCATCATGACCACAGAATTGCGATGGCTTTTTCTATCGCAGGGTTGCGGGCTGCAGGAGATATTATTGTTGAAGACTGCAGTAATGTCGCAACCTCTTTCCCTCATTTTATTGCGGCCGCAGAAAGCGTGGGACTAAATATCAAGGTTGAGATTGTTGAATGACGAAGATTATTACAATAGATGGGCCCAGCGGATCCGGGAAAGGGTCTGTCAGCAGGCTGCTGGCAAAAAAATTAGGTTTTAGCTATCTCGATAGTGGAGCGCTATATCGTCTGCTAAGTATCACCGCCTCTCGGTGTCAGGTTGCTAGTAATAACAAAAAAGGACTGGAGAGTTTGGCAGAGCATATGGATATATGCTTTGAGTCAGACGACATGGGGGAGCTCAGAGCTCTGCTAGAGGGGGAGGATGTCACCCTAGAAATGCGCACTGAAAATACAGGTGAACTAGCGTCCAAAATAGCAGGGCATAGTGAAGTTCGTGCGGCGTTACTCAAGCGCCAGCGGTTGTTTGCCAAAGGAGATGGTTTGGTGGCCGATGGGCGTGACATGGGAACAGTGATATTTCCAAACGCAAATTTAAAGATTTATATGACCGCGAGCATTGAAGAGCGCGCTAGCAGGCGCTACAAAGAGTTGCTTGCGAAGGGCGAAGATGTTAGTCTGCGCGCCCTTGCAGAACAGGTTCGAGCAAGGGACGAAAGAGACATGAGTCGGGATGTGTCGCCATTGGTTCCCGCCGAGGACGCCATTGAGTTAGATACCTCTAGTCTGTCGATTAAAGAAGTATTGGAAACTATCTTAGACACTTTAGATGCTAAGGGTTTCCGATAATAACGGGCAATTTAGCAGTCGCCAGCTTTTACTGCTAGAAGCCTTAATTTAAACTGACCCGCAGTACTGGCATTGCGGAAAAAAGAGTACAGCGCCGCTTTATGCAGCTGTCACTCTGTCATTATTTGGGTATATCCAATGACCGAAAGTTTCCAAGACCTATTTGAAGAAAGCCTTAAAACCGTTGAAATGAATCCCGGCGCCATCATTACTGGTGTTGTTATCGATATTGATAAAGACTGGGTAACAGTTCACGCTGGATTAAAATCTGAGGGCGTGATCTCCTTAGACCAATTCTATGACGATAAAGGCGAACTCGAAGTCGCTATTGGCGATGAAGTACAGGTTGCTCTAGAAGCTGTTGAAGACGGTTTCGGTGCGACTAAACTTTCTCGCGAAAAAGCGCGCAGAGCTGAATCCTGGATCGAACTTGAAGCGGCACACAATGCCGATGAAGTTGTGATCGGTGTTATCAGCGGTAAAGTTAAAGGTGGTTTCACTGTTGATGTTCGTGGCCTGAGAGCCTTCCTACCTGGTTCATTGGTAGATGTGCGTCCGCTGCGTGAAATTACACATCTTGAAAATATTGATTTAGAATTCAAGGTCATTAAGTTAGATGCTAAGCGTAACAATGTCGTTGTAAGCCGACGCGCGGTTATGGAAAGTGCTAACTCAGCAGAACGTGAGGAACTGTTGGCCAATCTAGAGGAAGGCTCATCATTGAAGGGTGTGATTAAAAATCTTACCGATTATGGTGCTTTTGTTGATCTAGGTGGTATCGATGGTCTACTACACATTACTGATATGTCATGGAAGCGTATCAAACATCCATCAGAGATGATCAATGTTGGCGATGAGATTGATGTCAAAGTACTTAAGTTTGATCGTGAGCGTAATCGAGTATCGCTTGGCATGAAGCAGATGGGCGAAGATCCTTGGGGCGATATTAAAGGACGTTACCCAGAAGGCGCTAGAGTCAAAGCGAAGATTACTAACCTTACTGATTATGGTTGTTTCGCTGAACTTGAAGATGGTGTTGAGGGATTGGTTCATGTTTCAGAAATGGATTGGACTAATAAAAATGTTCACCCATCTAAGATTGTCGATCTAGGTCAAGAAGTTGAAGTTATGGTCCTCGATATTGACGAAGAACGTCGACGTATTTCACTGGGTATAAAGCAGTGCTTTACTAATCCTTGGGATGACTTTGCTACAACGATGACCAAAGGCGACAAGATCTCAGGTAGTATCAAATCAATTACAGACTTCGGTATCTTTATCGGTTTGGACGGAGGCATTGACGGTTTAGTGCACCTTTCGGATATTTCTTGGAACGAAACTGGGGAAGAAGCAGTTCGTAACTACAAGAAGGGTGATGAAGTTGAAACTGTTGTGTTGAGTATCGATGCAGAACGTGAGCGCATTTCTCTTGGTATCAAGCAAATGTCAGATGATCCGTTTAATAATTATGTGGATCAAAATGACAAGGGAGCTATCGTTACTGGTACCGTCAAAGAAGTTGATGCCAAAGGTGCTGTAATTATTCTTGCTGAAAATATTGAAGCGACTCTTAAGAGTTCTGAATTGTCACGAGAGAAGATAGAAGATGCTCGTCACGAGTTGGCAGTAGGTGCCGAAGTCGAAGCTAAGATTATAAATGTTGACCGCAAAAACAGAGTCATCAATCTATCGATTAAAGCGAAAGATGTATCTGAAGAGAAGGCTGCTGTTAAAGCTCATCGTAGTACCGCGAAGGTGGATAAAGCAGCATCGGCCGCAACGATTGGTGATCTTATTAAGGCACAAATGGATAAGTAATTAGCTGTTTGGATGAAAAGGGTAGCTCTGCTACCCTTTTTTTTACCAAATATTTAGATTACTCGTATTTTTTACTTGAATAATTCTAAAACTTCAATAAAATCAAAGACTAATAATCCAGAAATTAACGTAGAAAAGCCTTAAGAATGACTAAATCCGAATTGATTGAAAAAATCTCGTCTAATCAGGATCAACTGCCGCCAAAGGATGTAGAAGCTGCCGTGCGAATGATTCTTGAGCGTATGGCCGCAACATTGTCTAATAACCAGCGTGTTGAAATACGAGGATTTGGTAGTTTTTCATTACACTATCGCGCACCCAGAGTGGGCCGAAATCCAAAAACGGGTGATTCCGTTGATCTCCACGGAAAGTATGCGCCTTATTTTAAGCCAGGAAAAGAATTGCGTGCCCGAGTTAACAAGAGATTTTAGATATTTATCTCGTTGTTCTAAAGACACAACATTTTCATCAGTAGCATCATGCAAAGAGTGATTTCAGGGCTGCTAGGGATTGTTCGCCTGCGACCTGATTGTCCTCTTCGCTAGTCTCTATGCCGACCCCTATTCTGATTAAATCATCCTCAGGAAGTTCATCGACAAAGCGACTTGGCGTAGTCGATGACGTCTCCCCAAACTGTGTACGCTGACGTGCGCTAGTCATTGTTAGAGTTCGCTGTGCACGAGTGATGCCTACGTAGGCTAGTCGTCGTTCCTCTTCGATCTGGCCGCCGCCAACGCTATTTTTATGGGGCAGAATACCTTCTTCCATGCCAATCATAAATACATGCAAAAATTCTAGGCCCTTGGCCGCATGCAGTGTTAGTAGCTGCACCTTGTCATCAGCAGATTCTTCCTGCGCTCTATCAAGAATATCCCTAAGAATTAATTTTGAGATGGCATTCTCTATAGTAGAGTCGCTATTTTTGTTGGGTTCATCTTGTTGATCTGTTTTTAATGCCTGGGTAAGTTGAGCTAACAGGAAATTAACATTGTCCCAGCGCTTTTGGGCAACCGGATCGCTACTGGCATTCTGGTGGAGCCAACCTAGGTAGTCGGCATCACTCAACATTTCATTAACTGCAGCAATCGGGTTTCCGCTATATATGTTTTTCTGCACGCCGGTTATCCAACTCTTAAATGCTTTAAGGCGTTCCAGATTATTGGCTGGCATGGATGCGCTGAGTGCAACTTCGTCAATAGCAGCATACATAGACAGCCCGCGTTTATTCGCATAATCGCCGAGCCGCTCTAAAGTAATGGGGCCTATTTGGCGCCTCGGGGTATTGATGATTCTCAGTAACGCATTGTCATCATCAGTGTTGATCACGAGTCTCAGGTATGCCATTACATCCTTGATTTCAGTTTTGGCATAGAACGACTGGCCGCCCGTTATTTCATAGGGAATGTTTTGGGTTTGTAGTTTAATTTCAAGCAACTTGGCCTGGTAATTACCACGATATAAGACGGCAAAATCACTATATTTACAGCGCCGTTTAAGCCGCATATCGATAATTTCATTAACAACTCGCTCGCACTCAGTGTCTTCGTTCTCACTGGTAATAAAGCGAAGTGGATCACCAGGCCCCAACTCACTCCAGAGGGTTTTTGGCATTAGGTGTGGGTTGTTGTCTATCAGTTTGTTGGCCGCACCAAGAATACGGCCGGTAGAGCGATAATTTTGTTCTAACTTAACAATCTCAAGACTCGGAAAGTCTTCTTGCAGTTGCATCAGATTCTCTGGGCGAGCTCCGCGCCATGCATAGATCGATTGATCATCATCGCCAACGACGGTGAGAGCTTGTTTTTCGTTGACTAGCGTTTTGACCAGCTCATATTGGGCAAGATTAGTGTCTTGATATTCATCAACCAATAAATAGCGGATACGTCTCTGCCATTTCGCTAGTACCTCTGGATACTGCCTAAATAGCATGACGGGCGTTATAATTAGATCATCAAAGTCGACTGCATTATAGGCCTTTAATGCTCGCTGATAACGTTCGTAGAGCATGGCAATGCTTTGTTCCCCGGTACTGTTAGCAACACTTGTTGCGTCTCCCGGTTCTAAGAGTGCATTCTTCCAGTTCGAGATGGTATTTTGAACGGTGTCGATTAATTTGTCATCTAGCTCGGAGTGCCGAACCAATAATTCTTTCAACAGATTACGACAGTCTTCCTGATCTAAAATGGAAAACCCCGGCTTGAATCCTAGGGTTTTTATTTCTGATCGAATAATAGTAAGACCGAGATTGTGAAAGGTTGATACGGTAAGGCCTTTAGGGTGCTGTGCAGAAAGTAAGCTATTTACTCTCGCTTTCATTTCTCGGGCTGCTTTGTTGGTAAAAGTTACGGCAGCGATATTTCTTGCCGGGATATCACAGTGTTCGACGAGGTAGGCAATCTTTTGTGTAATGACGCTAGTTTTACCACTGCCAGCACCGGCCAACACGAGTAGAGGCCCATCAATATATTTCATTGCAGCCTGTTGCTGGGAATTAAGATCTTGTGTCATAAAATGGTTATGCCATTTCTGCTATTGCACTGCGCTTCTCTAGTAACTTAGAGAGAGAGCTTTCAAGATTCTCTAACTTCTGGCGTTCTTTTTCGACGACTTCGGCGGGTGCTTTGTCGGCAAATTTCGCGTTGCTAAGTTTGCCTGAGAGTTTGGTTGCTTCGATTGTAATCTTACCAATATCCCTGTCTAAGCGAGATAATTCTGCGGCCACATCAATTACCCCAGCCATTGGGACTAGAATTTCTAGATCACCTGCTAGAGCAGTTGCGCACAGGGGTGCTTCGGAAGGGTTTTCTAACCAAGTAATCGATTCCAGGCTGGCCAATTTACTAACAAATTGACGATTTTCATCAAGACGGCGTTTATCGGTAGCGTCACCTCGGGCAAGGTAAATGGGCAGAGCTTTGGCGGGGGAAATATTCATCTCTCCCCGTACATTACGCACGGCAACAATCACTTTTTTAACCCAGTCAATGTCGGCATCAGCACCCGGATCAACCATATCTGGGTCGGCGACAGGGAAAGGCTGCAACATAATAGTATCGCCCTGTGGATTGAGTTCGATTCCGGCGAGGGGAGCAATATTTTGCCAAATCTCTTCACTAATGAACGGTAACATTGGATGCGCTAGTCTCAGCGTAGACTCTAAAACCCTAACGAGGGTGCGCCGGGTACCTTTCTGAACTGCTGGATCACCATTTTCATCCCAGAGTACTGGCTTGGAGAGCTCCAAATACCAATCGCAATATTCATTCCAAACAAAGTCATAGAGCGTCTGTGCAGCCAGGTCAAACCGGTAATTTTCAATCGAGGCAGTCACTTCCGTCTCGGCCTGTTGCAGACGAGACATAATCCATCGATCGGCAAGCGTCAGCTTATAATCCTTTGAATTGTCTTGCCCACAGTTCTGATTTTCTGCATTCATCAGCACATAACGAGATGCATTCCAGATCTTGTTACAAAAGTTACGGTAGCCTTCAAGACGTTTCATGTCCCAATTAATATCGCGACCGGTAGAAGCCAGCGCGCACAGCGTGAAACGCAGAGCATCTGCCCCATGAGGCTCGATACCATCGGGGAACTGTTTTCTTGTCCTGCTAGCAATCTTCGCTGCCTGCTGCGGTTGCATCATATTACCGGTGCGCTTATCGAGCAGAGCTTCAATATCAATACCATCGATCATATCCAAAGGATCAAGAACATTACCTTTTGACTTGGACATTTTCTGGCCTTGCTCATCGCGAATAAGACCGGTGACATAGACCGTTTTAAACGGGATTTGAGATTCACTATTTTCATCTTTGATCAAATGCATGGACATCATGACCATGCGCGCAACCCAGAAGAAAATGATATCGAAACCGGTGACGAGCACATCAGTAGGGTGGAAAGTTTTCAGTCGCTCGGTTTGCTCGGGCCAACCCTGAGTGCCGAAGGTCCAGAGCGCAGCGCTAAACCAGGTGTCTAAAACATCTTCGTCTTGAGTCAGCTCTATATCACCTAAATTATGTTTGGCCCGCACATCTTCTTCGCTGATACCAACATAGGCTTTACCTGCTTCATCATACCAAGCAGGGATGCGATGGCCCCACCATAGCTGCCGGGAGATACACCAGTCTTGAATGTTACGCATCCATGAGAAGTACATATTTTCGTACTGTTGAGGAACAAATCTTATACGACCGTCTTCAACTGCCTCAATCGCTGGGCCAGCCAGTTTTTTTGCGTCGACGTACCATTGATTAGTAAGCATGGGTTCGATCACTACGTCGCCGCGGTCTCCATAAGGAATAGTCATATCATTTTCATTGATATCTTCGAGGAGGCCTAGACTATCCATATCAGCGACCATTTCCCTGCGCGCCGCGAAGCGTTCCATGCCGTGATACTTCTTCGGCAATGTCGCATCCATCTCATTATTATCGCTTCCATCACTATTGACACATTCAGCGGTTTGGCGGATATCTGCGTTCATAGTTAGGATATTGACCATGGGTAGTTTGTGGCGCTGGCCAACTTCATAGTCGTTAAAGTCGTGGGCAGGGGTGATCTTTACGCAACCGGTCCCTTTCTCCATATCAGCATGCTCGTCGCCAAGGATCGGAATGAGTCGGCCTACCAGAGGAAGCGCTACATATTTGCCAATGAGATTACTGTATCTAGGGTCTTCGGCATTTACCGCTATACCTGTATCGCCGAGCAACGTTTCTGGTCGCGTAGTGGCCACCACGATGTAGTCTTTGCCGTCGTGCGTTTTCACGCCGTCGGCTAATGGGTAGCGTAGGTTCCACATTTTGCCTTTAACTTCTCGATTCTCAACTTCAAGATCGGAAATAGCGGTTTGTAGTTTAGGGTCCCAGTTAACCAAGCGCTTGCCGCGATAAATAAGGCCCTCGCCGTGCAGGCGTATAAAGGCTTCTTGCACACTTTTATAAAAGCCGTCGTCCATGGTGAATCGCTCAGTTTCCCAGTCCACAGAGTTTCCCAGTCGACGCATCTGTTTTGTGATGGTATCGCCGGATTCCTGTTTCCACTCCCAGATTTTATCGATGAACTTTTCTCGCCCCAGTTCTTCACGTCCTGGCAGATTATCATTGGCCAACTTTCGCTCTACCACCATCTGAGTCGCTATACCAGCATGGTCGGTACCCACCTGCCAAAGAGCACTTTTCCCTTTCATGCGGTTGTAGCGCGTCAGAGCGTCCATAATACTGTGCTGCAACGCATGACCGATATGAAGGCTGCCAGTGACATTGGGCGGGGGGATTACAATACTATATGGCTCACCAGCACCTGAGGGGGCGAAATAACCTCGCTTTTCCCAAGTTTCATACCACTTGGTTTCGACGTCTTTAGGGCTGAATGTCTTGTCCATTATTGAATATTTTGTCCCAATGGTATGCGATGTGTAGGTTCTTTTCGTCAGTTGTGATTATAGGGCTTGAAGGATTTAGTCGCTAGCTTTGAACGTCAAAAGAGATGCTTTAAAACTGCCTTATCATAAATTTTGTAGTTCCCGAATTTTATGATTCAGGCTTTAAATGTCTTATATATGGTTCGCCTATGGTTTAAATCGCTCTGAAAGGTCATGGAATTCTAGCTGATAGCCACGTTCTTTATAAAATCGGAAATTATCACGTTTAGCTTGTTCATAGTCAGGTTGTTCATAGATAATTTCGATAACTCTTTCAAAGCGGCTAAACCAAGTGGGAATTTGAGCCTGCAAATTAATTAAAACCTGATGGTGCTCTCCAGGTTCTTCGTCAAAGCTAATAGCCACGGGCATATGATCAACACTTTGAGCATGGGGAACAAAGGACGCCCTGTTAAATGCCCAAAGCATTTCATCCAACTGCTGCGCGGCTATGTTATCAGGCACTAAACAAAGTACCTGCTGATTGGCGGCAAGTGACTTTTGCACCAGCTGGCACGCTAATGCTAAAGCGAGAGCTTGATCTCCGGCCAATTTGTAAAAGGATACCTTTGTCACGCCCACACGCCCTCAAATGCCAAGAGAAATGAAAGCATTAATGTCCGGCCTTAGTGCAGAGGTATTGCATTAACATAGGTACAGGTCGTCCGGTAGCTCCTTTTGCCGAGCCTGAGTGCCATGCAGTTCCAGCGATGTCCAGATGGGCCCATTTATAGTCTTTCGTAAAGCGTGACAGGAAGCAAGCAGCGGTTATAGTGCCTGCTTCTCCACCGATATTAGCCATATCGGCAAAGTTACTTTTTAATTGCTTGTCATACTCTTCCCATAGTGGAAGTCGCCATGCACGATCGCCGCTAAGTGTGCCGCCGCTGAGTAATTGGTCAGCTAATTCATCATCGTTTGACAGCAATCCCGCTGTTAACTTACCTAGAGCGCCGATGACCGCGCCAGTGAGGGTGGCGATATCGATTACGGTGTCGGGCTTAAAGCGAGCGGCATAGGTCAGTGCGTCGCACAGAATAAGTCGACCCTCTGCATCGGTATTGAGTACCTCGATGGTCTGCCCCGACATGCTGGTGACCACATCTCCAGGCTTGGTGGCGTTGCCTGCTGGCATGTTCTCTACCGCTGGGACAATGCCGACGACATTAACCGGTAGTTGGGTTTCAATCAGCGCATTAATAACGCCAAATACTGATGCTCCGCCACACATATCAAATTTCATTTCATCCATGCCACGACCGGCCTTCAGGCTAATGCCGCCGGTATCAAAGGTCACTGCTTTACCGACTAGTACAACAGGTTTAGTCGTCTTTGCGGCACCTTGATAGCTCATGACAATGAGATTACCTGGTTCTACAGACCCGGCACTTACCGACAGTAATGAACCCATCCCTAAGGCTTTCATGTCAGCTTCTTTCAAGATGCTAGTTGTAACCTTAGCTTGACCCTTAGTTAGTTTTTTTGCATGACTGGCGAGAAAGTTTGGCGTGCAGATATTCGCTGGAAGGTCGGCTAACCCACGTGCAGTATTCATACCAGTGCCAACGGCGCTGCCATAGACGAGACCTTTGGTCGCAGCAGAGATCTGGGGTTTTTTAGCGCACCAGTAGGTTACAGACTTTAACTTGCTTGGTTTCGAGGGCTTACTACTGCCATTGTACTTGTATCTGCTAGTTTGAACGCTTCTAGCCATAATGCTCGCTTGCCATTCTATGTCATCACTAAGGCTATCGCCTACCCACAGTGCTTTTGCACTCGGAGTCTTGTTTAACAATAAGGCAGCAGACTCTATTGCTTTAATCATTTTTTGTGTAGTTGATGTACCATCGGTACCGATTAAGATAATTCTTTTTGAGGCTCCATCGGGCGTGTGAAATATGCAACTAGAGGCTAATTTTCCGCTAAAATCACCTGACTTAATCAGTGCTTGTATCGCTCCGTTTAAGGAATCATCAATCAATTTGGCCGTATTGTGTAGTTGTGAGCCTGTTAGTAGAATGAGAGAATCTACTTTAATGTTTAACAGGTTTGCGGCAGATGCTTTAAACTCCATATTCGCTCCAGATGGTTGTCTTATTTGGCTAGTTTAATTTGTCGCATACGATAACAGTTTGTTTAACTACACCCAAGAGCTATAAGTTTAACATTGTGATTATTTTTCGTTACTTAACTCGTGAAATACTGTCTTCAACGTTTGCTATATGCACAGTTCTGCTTATGGTGCTTATTAGTGGTCGATTTGTGAAGTATTTAGCAAATGCTCTGGCCGGAAATTTAGAGCCTTCAGTTATTTTTGCCGTGATTGGATACAAAATACCAGGCTTCTTGGAACTCGCTTTACCACTAGCCTTTTTCTTGTCTATATTATTGACCTTTGGTCGACTGCACGTCGAGAATGAGATGAGTGTCCTCAAAGCTTGCGGGATTTCAGAGCTTCAGTTGCTTGGNTATACTCTCGTAGTCGCCTTGGGATTAGCTATATTAGTGGGTTGGTTGAGCCTGTTTGTTTCTCCAGCAGGGGCTACCAAGACTGAAACTATCTTTCTAGCACAGCAGCAGATGACTGAACTCGATCGGGTAAACCCAAAAAAATTCTACTCTCTTAAAGGTGGTAAGGGAGTGACTTATGCTGAGAGCATTAATATTGACCGCGAATTAGAAAATGTATTCCTCGCAGTGAGTGCAGGGTCCGCAGATACGTTCGATCGACGACTGGCAGTGGTTGTGGCTGAGCGAGGCCGTCAACAACGGTCTGAAGACGGAGTAGAACGTTTTCTTGTGCTGGAACAGGGGTATCGCATCGAGGGTAACCCTGGGAGTCATGAGTATCAAATTACTCATTTCGAGGAGTATGGTTCTAAGCTAAAAACACCGAAAAAAATAGAAGAAGATCCTGAAACAGATGCTATTGCGACATCAGATCTGGTAATGTCTGATGACCCAAGATTAGAGGCCACCCTGCAATGGCGGCTTTCAATTCCATTGATGGTTTTGGTGGTGGTTATTTTAGCAGTGCCCTTAAGTAGAACTGATCCACGGCAAGGAAGGTTTACCAAATTATTGCCGGCAATCGTGCTGTATTTCACCTACCTTTTGGCTTTGAATGCGTTGCGAGGTAATATCGAGTCTGGAGAATTGTCGGCCAGTATTACCTTGCTGCCTATTCATATAGTCTTTTTGCTGTTTGGTTTATGGTTACTGAAACCAAAAAAGCTTGTCAAGTCGACTGCAACAGCATTCGACTTATTAGAAGATGCTGAAACAGTTGATGAGGAATTATCTTCATGATGCGTCTTTCTCGACATATTGGGTTGACCGTATTTAATTCCGTCTTTATGGCGTTGATCGTGGTGGTGGGATTAGACGTCGTTGCTGAGATTATTGATGAGACGCGTGCTATTGAGCGCAACTATGGGTTCATTGACGTACTTATTTATGTGGGCACTAAATTACCCTCGACGATTTATGAATATATCCCTTTTTCATCGCTGATAGGTTGCCTCTATGGGTTGGGTTTACTCGTTGGAAACAGTGAAGTCACGGTTATGCGAGCATCTGGGGTCTCTCTTATGCGCATTGTCTATTTTGTAATGAAGCCGGTAATGCTGTTTATTTTTGTCGGTGCCTTGATTGGCGAATATTTTTCGCCTTATCTAGATCAGCGTGCGGACGGCACTCGGCAATATCTACGTAAAGGTGAGACAGCTCAAGACTCTACCGCCGGACTGTGGATTCATGANGGCAGAGATTTTATGCATTTTAACGCTGTGTTCCCTGGTGGGGTGCTTTATGGCGTTACTCGTTATCAGTTTTCTGATGAAAAAATATTACAAGAGGCTAGTTTTGCGAGTCGCGCTACTTATAANTCGGCCGAAGNATTTTGGGTGGAAGAAAATGTTTCAATTACGCGGTTTGAAAGCGATAGAACCACAACAGAAAAGCGATTAACACGCCAGTGGGACTCTGAGTTGTCGCCAGAAGTGTTGACGGTAAATGTTCTGGCACCCTCAGCGCTACCTATTTCAACCATCAGCAATCAGATAGAATTTTTACAGCAGCAAGACGCTGATACGGCGATCTATGANTTAGCATATTGGAGAAAAGTACTGCAACCATTAGTCATTTTTGGGTTGGTTTTAGTCGGCATCTCTTTTGTTTTTGGACCGTTGAGAAGCTCTACTATGGGGTTTAGGATTTTTGTCGGTGTTCTGATTGGAATCACCTTCAAAATTATTCAAGATATGCTTGGGCCCCTAAGTATAGTGTTTGGGTTCCCCGTGCTGTTTGCAGTGCTAGGGCCTATAGCTTTCTGCTTGTTTTTCGGCTTGTATTTACTCAGGAAGAGTGGCTAGGCAGTCCACAACGTCTAATCTAACGCACTTAATTGGTCAGCACTCGTCTAATAGCTATATTCCAACCAGCTACTTTGCAATCTCTTTCTGCTTTACCCATTTGCTTATCAAAGGTCTTATCTAGCTGCCATCTCTTGGCAAAACCGGCCTGATCAGGCCATAAGCCAGCTTTGGAGCCCGCCAGCCAAGCTGCTCCTAAGGCGGTAGTTTCTGCAATCACTGGGCGATCTACTTGGGTTTGTAAGATGTCAGCGAGTCGCTGCATGGTCCAGTCGCTGGCTACCATGCCGCCATCTACTCTTAGTACTGCTTTGGCGGAGTCTCCCCAGTCGGCCTGCATGGCATTTAGCAGGTCTAGTGTTTGATAGCAGACCGATTCCAGAGCGGCGCAAGAGATCTCAGCCGGGCCAGTTCCTCTGGTAAGCCCGATAAGTGCGCCCCGCGCATCAGCATCCCACCAAGGGGCTCCTAGGCCTGTAAAGGCAGGGATCATGTAGACCTGTTGATGGTTATCAGCCTGTGCCGCAAGTTCACCAGATTGCTTGGCGGATTTAATAATGCCAAGCCCATCGCGCAACCATTGCACAGCTGCCCCAGCAATAAAGATTGAGCCCTCTAGGGCATAGGTCGTTTTACCCTCTAGCTGATAAGCAATTGTGGTGAGCATCCGATTGTTTGATTTTACCGCTGTAGTCCCCGTATTTAGCAGGGCAAAACAACCTGTTCCGTAGGTAGATTTCATCATGCCAGGCTCAAAACATGCCTGACCGATAGTGGCGGCATGTTGGTCCCCCGCAATACCATAAATTTTGATTGGCTTGCCAAATAATTGGGTGCTACCAAAGTCGGCCGCACTATCTTTTACGTCTGGAAGTAACTGCCGTGGAATATTGAAAAGGTCGAGTAGGTCGTCATCCCATTGCCCGCTATGGATGTTATAGAGCAGAGTACGAGAAGCATTGGTTGCATCGGTGGCATGTGACTTACCGTCGGTTAAGTTCCACAACAACCATGTGTCTACGGTGCCAAACGCTAGTTCACCGCGCTCTGCGCTCTGTCTAGCGCCGGGAGTATTGTCGAGAATCCATGCGATTTTGGTCGCCGAAAAATAAGGATCAAGGAGTAGGCCTGTTTTTTCACTAACCAAAGCTTCATGGTTTAGGTGCTTTAATTCGGAGCATAGAGCGGCCGTTCGTCGATCTTGCCAGACAATGGCGTTATAAACAGGCAGGCCAGTTTTTCTATCCCAGATTAGGGTTGTTTCTCGTTGGTTAGTAATGCCGATAGCAGCAATGTCTGATGCGGTTATCCCAGCGTTAGCCATGACTTCTTGACTCGTTTCTAAGGTGGTGCGCCAAATATCCATCGGGTCGTGTTCGACCCATCCAGAATCAGGAAAATGCTGAGTGAATTCTTTTTGTGATTGACCGCACACATTAAAATTCTGATTGAATAGCATGCTCCTCGAAGAGGTGGTCCCTTGATCTAGTGCGAGTATTAAGTTACTCATAGTCATAGACTTTTACCTATTGCTGTCATTGATCAGTTAGTTTTGGGTAGCACGATTACTTGTGTGCCGGTGTAGCGGTCATGAAGACATTGTTTGGCGGGTGGCAATAGACACCATAAATAGCCAACACCCAAGCATAAGAGCGACATTGGGGCTGCTAAGCAACGTTGCCANCATTGTGCCGGTGTTGCTAGCGCGCCATTCGGTTGCTGTAATTTTAGGCGCCAAGCTTTCATACCAATTGTCTGACCTTGCTTACGCCAACAGATCACATAGTAGCCGCTAAGAGCTAAATAGAGACCAATGAAGCTCAACCATTGCAGAAAAGGAGGGGGGTTTGCCATTGCCGCTTGGTCTGCTCCGACGATTATGACCCTTAGGACTAGCAGTACTGCGCCATAGCCCAGTGATATTGCGAACAGCAAAAAGGCGTCATAGATAAAACCCGCGAGTCGTCTCAATAGATTTGCGGAAGGTGTTGCACTAATGTTGTGACTCATGGTCTAAAAATCCTTACTTGAGGCAGGTTTCTATTGGGGTTAAATTAACATAACAGAAGTGTGCCCAAAGCCAGTACAATGCGCAATCAGCGATTAGCAGATTAAATAAGGCGGAGATTGTTTTGGATTGGATTTATGGTATTCACGCCGTGCAGACAATGCTTAAGTCAGCGCCGCAGCGCGTTACTGAGTTACATGTCCAGCAGGGCCGCAAAGATGATCGCCTTCAAAAGATTCACAATTTAGCAGAGCAACACGGCATTGCTCTGCAGTTGACCTCAGTTAAGCGCTTAGACGCTAAAACGGAGGGCCGTCATCAAGGAGTCATGGCACTTTGCCAGCCAGGTGAAACCTATGATGAGACCTTCCTTATGCAGTTGGCAGGAAAGCATGGCGCGAGTAGTTTTTTCCTAATGTTAGATGGAGTCACCGATCCCCACAACTTGGGAGCCTGTCTTCGCTCCGCTGATGGCGCTGGAGTTCAAGCGGTCATTGTTCCGAAAGACAATTCTGTTGGATTAACGCCTATCGTGCAAAAAGTAGCCTGCGGTGCGGCCGAATCTATACCTTTGGTGACAGTCACGAATTTGACGAGGACTCTGGATAAATTACAACAACAGGGTTGCTGGGTAGTTGGCACAGATGGCGAGGCAGATCAAACTATCTACGATCTAGATTTGACGGGACCAACAGTCATCGTCATGGGTGCAGAGGGAGATGGGATGCGTCAGTTAACGCGCAAGCAGTGTGATTTTTTGGCTAAATTACCGATGTCTGGCAGTGTAGAAAGTTTAAATGTATCAGTGGCGACTGGGGTCTGTTTATTTGAGGCGGTTCGTCAAAGGGCAGTAAAGTCATCTCAATAAGAATGTAATGTGTTTATGAAGAGCCTTTATTGATTTTCGATCCGTAGTTGACTTAACAACATTCTGTTATTTGACGTTGCATTGCGGCGTGAAAAGGCGCTAATCTAAGTATCAAAGGGAATTGTCCTGAAAAGGGTTAAAGTCTAGGTGCCGTGGAGACTATGAGTACAAATTTACTTTCGATCGCTAATATCCTTAGTTTTTTACGTCTGGGGTTAGTTCCTGTTCTAGTTTGGCTGGCAGCTTCCGGAGCGGGGGTGCTATTTCTTTGGGTGCTCGGTATATCTTTAATTAGTGATGCTCTTGACGGTTATCTAGCTAGAAAGCTTAATCAAACTAGTGAGTTTGGAGCTAAATTGGATAGTTGGGGTGATGCTCTGACTTATGCCGTTATGATTTTAGGCCTATATGGTCTCTGGCCGGACATCTTTTCTGAGCAATCAGTCTTTCTGCTGATGGCAACATTGTCATTTTTGGTGCCCCTCGTCGTTGCGTCAGTGAAATTCGGCGAATACCCTAGCTATCACACATTAGGCGCTAAGATCGCCGCGTTGTTAATAGCGCCAGCCTATTATTTACTGATTATTCTTGATGCTGATATTTGGTTTAGGTTGGTTATTCTATTTTATCTACTGGTCGCCATCGAAGAAATCTTAATTACCTATTTACTTAGGCATTCGAAGACGAATATAAGCTCTGCATGGACGCTTATTAAAGAGCAGCGAAATCATTCTAAAAGCGACTAATACGCCCGTTAATAAGTTTAGCAATCCTGTGTTGCAAGTGTTGCATCAAATCACTACAATAGCGCGCCTTTAAAGCGTCGGACAATGTTGTTCGACACTCCTTGCTTCACCGTGTAGCTAAATAGCTTTAACGGGAGGCTTCTAACCCATGAGGAGCTACAATGCGTCACTACGAAATAGTGTTTTTGGTCCACCCAGACCAAAGCGAACAAGTCCCTGGTATGGTCGAGCGTTACACCGCTTCTATCGTTGCAGGTAATGGCACTGTCCACAGATCTGAAGACTGGGGTCGCCGTCAATTGGCTTATCCCATTAACAAAATCCATAAAGCTCATTATATTTTGATGAACGTAGAGTGCGGTCAAGATGCTCTCGACGAATTGAACTCAACTTTCCGCTACAACGATGCAGTTATTCGTAGCATGGTGATTCGTCGTGACGAAGCCGTGACAGGCGATTCACCCATCATGAAGCTAGAAAATTCCGAGCGTGCTGATAAAGAGGCGCGAGAGCGTCGTAATGCGGCTAAGGCAGCTGCAGATAAAGCAAAAGCGGCCGCGGATGCTGCTGCTGAAGAGGAAAAGTCAGATAACGCTGAGGCAGTGGTTGAAGATAAAGCCGAAGTCAAAGAGCAATCAGATGCGGATAAAGGAGAATAATCATGGCTAAGTTTGTACGTCGTAGAAAGTTTTGTCGTTTTACCGCTGAAGGTGCTACTGAGATTGATTACAAAGATTTAGATACGTTGAAAGGTTACGTGTCAGAGAGCGGTAAAATTGTTCCAAGTCGTATTACTGGTACTAAAGCTCGTTATCAGCGTCAGTTATCTGAAGCAATCAAGCGTGCGCGCTATATTGCGTTGCTTCCGTACACTGATAGCCATAAGTAACAATAAGGGTAACGGTTTTGCGCGCCCTAGCTGAGTTCATAATGCGTGGGCGGGTGCAGGCCTGTTTGATAGCGCTAGTGGGTAGTTTTTTTCCTTTTGTTAGTCAGGCAACTATTGGCTTGGTTACCTTAACTAAAGGTACCAGTGAAGGGGCATTAGTGGCTTTGTGGGCGTTGNTGCCTCTTTTGGTAGGTTACTTTGTTAGCGGGGCAACTCCGTTTCTAACGATTGTCTCAGGCCTCGCCTTAGTGAATATGGTGGTAGTTGCTAATGTTCTTCGTGAGACTGTAGCCTGGTCGTTCACGTTGAGCGGTGCAGTGATAGCTGGGGCTTTGTTTGCGTTGGTCTCCGGTGTTGTATTTGACTCGGATCTGGCGTCTGTAGTGCAGGAGATAGAAGCTGTTTTTGCGCAGATATCACAGCAACTCGATCAGAGTGTGGTGATACCGAGTGGCACCATGATGCTCGCGATATCAGCATGGATGATAACGCTGAGTACGGTTGTTAGCTTATTCGTATCAAGGTGGTGGCAGGCACTACTTTACAATCCGGGTGGATTCCAAGAAGAATTCCATGGATTAAGGTTAGAGTCTAAGTTAGGTTTGTCTTTGGCAATATTGCTGGGTGCAGGAGTGTTGTTACCGGATGATTATAGAATCTGGGTACAGTTAGCTTCTATTCCGTTAATGTTAGCGGGCTTGGCGCTGGTACATTACTGGGTTAAGGCCAAAGTAAAGAGTAGCCGTTGGTTAGTGTTTGTTTATTTCGGGCTGATTCTTTATAGCCCTATTATGATGGCGCTGTTGGTATTGGTTGGATTAGCTGACAGCTTTATGAATTTAAGAACAAGGTTAACGAGTGATACTCACGGTTAACCTCGTACGATTAGTGAAATACAGAGGATATTAAGATGGAAGTTATTCTGCTCGAAAAAATTGGTAAGTTGGGCAATATTGGTGATAGAGCTAATGTTAAAGCTGGCTTTGGTCGTAACTACCTTATACCTCAGGGTAAAGCGGTTTTCGCTACCGACAAAAATGTTGCTGAATTTGAGCTGCGACGGGCTGGACTCGAAGCCCAGGCCGCTGAAAAGCTAACCGAAGCTCAGGCCCGTGCCGACAAGCTAAAAGCAGTGGGCTCCATTACCATCTCTGCTATAGCTGGAGATGAAGGGAAATTATTTGGTTCGGTAGGCGCGAGAGAGCTTGAAGAGGCCATCGCAGCAGCTGGTAGTGATGTAAGCAAGAACGAGATCAGCTTGCCCGAAGGTCCTTTGCGTCAGGTGGGCGAGTTTAATATCGATGTACACTTGCATACAGATATAACCGAAACAATTACCGTCGTTATCGAAGCGGAATAATTTAGATCGTCGAAAACGTCTAAAGTTGTTGCGTAACGGCATTGCCTCTTAATAAGATGCAATGCCGTTTTTGTTTGTCGAGTTTATTACTTATACTACTCGTACAGCAATCTACTTATTAACTATTGTCAGCATAGGTTAAATATCGCCGGTATGAATGAAGCGCTCTTTGCAGAACCCAGTATCAGTCAGCCATTACCTCACTCAATTGAGGCCGAGCAAGCTGTTATTGGTGGGTTAATGTTAAAGAATGATGCGTTTGACTCAATTGCCGAAGTCTTGTCCGAAAGAGATTTTTACAGTAAAGACCATCAATTGATCTTTACTGCGATGAGTCGATTGTCAGCAGAGAACCAGCCCTTTGATCCGATTACCCTTTCTGAGTCGCTTCAAAACTCTAACGAACTATCTGCTGTTGGAGGTGCTGAGTACCTCGTTGATTTAGCCAGTAGCACGCCAAGTTCGGCCAATATAAAAGCCTACACACAAATTGTACTGGAACGATCGATCGTTAGACAGTTGATAGGCGCCGCCAGTGAAATTGTCCGTAAAGGCTACAACCCTTTGGGTTGGGATAGTTCTAAGCTACTTGCCGAAGCAGAGAGCCGGCTTCAGGAAATTATTGAAAATCGACCTAAGAAGGGTGGTTTTAAGGAAGTTAACTCCCTTATTAAAGAAGCTGTTGAGCGTCTAGATGAGTTATTTAAGAACGATGCTGATATTACCGGATTGAGTACAGGCTTTAGTGACCTAGATAAAATGACATCAGGTTGGCAAAAGTCAGATTTGGTTATTATTGCCGGCCGTCCTTCCATGGGTAAGACGGCTTTTGCGATGAATATGGTAGAGCATGCCACACTTAACCAAGATCGCCCTGTTTTAGTTTTCTCGTTAGAGATGCCGGCTAATCAATTAATTATTCGTTTGTTGTCATCTATCGGAAAGATTGATCAAACACGTATGCGCTCAGGTAATTTGGTTGAGGACGATTGGCCAAGACTTAGTAGTGCTGCGCAACGAATAAAGGATAAGCCGTTGTTTATTGACGATTCCGCAGGCATTACGCCGCTTGAAATGCGCAATAGAATCAAGCAGTTTACTCGAGAACGAGTTGAGCAGTTGCGCCAAGAGTGGCACCTTAAACATGGTGCTGATATCCCAGCGGACACAGAGGCTCTCTATGCCCAAGCTCGACCAGGTATGATCATGGTTGATTACCTGCAATTGATGAATGGTAGTAATTCTACTGAAGGCAGGGTGCAGGAAATTTCACAAATATCTAGGGAATTAAAAGGGCTAGCTCGGGAGTATGAATGCCCAATGATAGCGCTGTCGCAGCTGAGCCGTAATGTTGAACAGCGGCCGAACAAAAGGCCTGTCAATGCAGATCTTAGAGAATCTGGAGCAATCGAGCAGGATGCAGATGTCATTGCCTTTATATATCGTGATGAGGTTTATAACGAAGACAGCCCTGATAAGGGTACTGCAGAAATCATTATCGGTAAACAGCGAAATGGACCGATCGGCACCTGTCGCTTGATGTTTATGGGCAAGTATACTCGCTTTGAAAATCTTGCTGGCGATCATTTCGCGGATCACTAACGCGCGACTCAAAGGTAATCGACAATGAAGGTTTTTCACACTGTCAGTGGACTCCGAGACGATCTTGTTAGAGATCGCATTCAGGGCCTAAGAATAGGGTTTGTTCCAACCATGGGTAATCTCCATGAAGGTCATCTGGCGTTGTTGAAGCAAGCCAAGAAAACTAATGACATCGTGGTCTGTTCAATTTTCGTTAATGCTCTTCAGTTTAGTCTCAATGAAGACTGGGATAAATACCCTCGTACCTATCAAAGTGACAGTGAAAAGCTCCGTGATGCTGGTTGTGATTATCTGTTTCATCCAGATGATACCGAGATGTACCCCAATGGTTTGGATACACAAAGTCGGGTGATATGCCCAACTATGACCGATGTTTTGTGTGGTGCAAGCCGCCCGGGGCACTTTGAAGGTGTAACTACGGTGGTGAGTAAGCTATTTAATATTGTTCAGCCCGATGAAGCTGTCTTTGGCATTAAGGACTATCAGCAATTGGCCGTGATTAGGCGAATGGTTGAAGACCTCTGCCTGCCAATACAGATCAGCTCTGCACCCATTCATCGCGAAACTGATGGCCTAGCGATGAGTTCACGGAATCGTTATATTACAGATGATGAGCGACCTCTTGTCACGGTACTCAAAGATAGTCTCGACTGGATCGCAGAACAAATTAGAGACGGTAATAAAGAGTTTTCTGAGCTCGAAAATATGGCTGCAGAGCGAGTTTCAGAGGCAGGATTTAAAGTTGATTACATTACGTGCAGCAACAGTAAGACGCTGGATCTTGCCGCCTATGATGATGAAGATATTACTGTTTTAGGAGCCATGTTTACTCAGGCTGCACGTCTAATTGATAATGTTAGTCTAGTGAAAGACTAGGCTAACGTTGTTAATTAGCTGATTTTTCATAGACTAACTTCCCAGCTAACCAGGTCTCGACGACTGTTGTTTTCCATAACTCATTTGCTGGTATAGCGAATAGGTCTTGATCCACTAATATAAAGTCGGCCCATTTCCCCTCAGTGAGTCCACCCAAGACCATTTCTTGGTGCGCAGCCCAGGCGGCATCAATAGTGAATGAGCGAACGGCCTCTTCCGTGGTCATTGCCTGCTCTGAAATCCAGCCTCCATCGGGCTCATCGACTTGATTTTGTCTAGTCACAGCAGCATGGATACCGTGGAAAGGATTCGCAAGCTCTATAGGGAAATCTGATCCAGATACTAAGACGCTACCTTGATCGAGAAAACTTCGCCATGCATATGCGCCTTTTAGTCTTTTACTTCCCAGACGATCTTCTGCCATATTCATATCGCTGGTAGCGTGAGTTGGTTGCATCGAAGGAATGACATCGAGGCTTTTAAACCGAGGGATATCCTCCAGTGCAACCACCTGAGAATGCTCTATTCGGTGCCTTAATTCACGACCACCGATGGTGGTATAGGCATGCTCAACTTCATCGAGACCAATGCGGTTGCCTTTATCGCCAATGGCATGAATAGCGACCTGGAAGCCCGCCTGAATGGATTGACTAAATATAGCTCTCAACTGTCCCTTTGAGGTTAATAGCAGTCCGCTATGGCCTACTCGATCAGAATATGGCTCCAGAAGAGCTGCGCCACGACTCCCTAAGGCGCCATCGGTATACACTTTAACGCTGCGAGCAGAGTACAGGTCTAAAGGGTCGTTACTAGGACCTGCTGACAATATTCGGCCAAGTTCTGGATCGGTTGATGAAATCATACTGTAAAGACGGACGTCTAAATTACCATTGTTAGCTAGTTGGCGATAATAGTCGTGTTCTCTAGCACTGACTCCAGCATCATGTACCGAGGTAATCCCTAGCCTAAGTAAGTGGCTGGTTGCCGCAACCAGCGCTGCGGCCATTTCTTCATCTGTAGGAGGGGGTATGACCTGATTTACTAATGCCATCGCATTATCAATCAAGATCCCTGTGGGATTTCCAGTTCGGTCACGAATAATTTCGCCACCGGGAGGGCTGATAGTGTTGGCATTGATGCCGGCTAATGCCAAAGCTTTACTATTAGCCCAGCCAGCATGGCCGTCGATTCGTTCTAACCATACGGGTCGATCAGAGATCAATTCATCAAGTATTTGCGCCGTGGGGTACTGTTGCCCAGGCCACAATACTTGATTCCACCCACGCCCTTGAATCCAGTTGAGGAAAGGTTTTTCTTTGGCATACTTCGTAATTAATGACGATACCTGCCTGGCAGAGGTGGCGCCACGAAGATCAATTTGCAACAGCGCATAGCCGAGGCTAGAAACGTGTCCGTGAGCATCAGTTATGCCTGGCAGCAGAGTTAGACCCTCGCCATCGATGACGTTGGCATCGGGATAATTGTCTTCAATAGTTGAGTCGCCGGTTGCCAGTACTCTGCCGTTATCAAAAACAAAGGTCTGAAATTGCTGCAACTGACGATTATTATCGAAGCTATAACCATTAATATTGGCCATGATAGTGGTGGTAGACTGCTTTTCGTTAGAGCAGGCAGAAACCAATAATGCTAAAAAAGTTAACGCTATGATAAATAGCGTAGCGTTAAGTGGCTCATTTTTTTCGCGCATCAATAAGATCCCATTTGGTATTCATCTTGTCACTTGTTACTTGGCTCATGGTGGCTCAGTTATTAAAATATTGTCAATCTCTTTTGAGTATAAGGTTATAGTCCGCCGTAATGTTGCTCCATAACCCTTTGACTTAAAACAATAAAGTGTTACCATGCGGCGGATCTACACGTATTAGTGTAGAGTTTTTGGAAAGAGTACCAGGCAGACGTTATCAATGTCGCTGGTCATCAACACAGAAGGCGCTATTACCCATAGCCCTAAGGTCAGTCTAAAGCACTTATCAGTGTGACTGAGCATGCCGCAGTTGCGGCGTCTATTTTGATGTTACAGCCTATTCTGCCGGGACATTTCCTACACTTTATTAGTGAGGAACGATTGTGGAACTTTTATCTGGCGGTGATATTTTAATCCGTGCATTACGCGACGTTGGTGTTAAGCATGTCTGGGGTTACCCAGGTGGTGCTGCGCTGCATATTTATGATGCTATTTATCGACAAGAGGATGTCGTTCATCTTCTCGTCCGCCATGAGCAAGCAGCAGTTCATGCTGCAGATGGTTTTTCTCGGGCAACTGGAGAAGTTGGTACAGCCTTAGTCACTTCAGGTCCAGGTGCTACTAACGCGATTACTGGTATTGCCACCGCTTATATGGATTCTATACCTCTGGTCGTTATCTCAGGGCAGGTTCCATCTAGTAAAATTGGTCAGGACGCATTTCAAGAAACTGACATGGTTGGTGTCTCTCGCCCTATCGTTAAACATAGTTTTTTGGTTACCGAGCCTGAAGATATTGCGGCAACTATTGCAAAAGCCTATTACATAGCCGGCACCGGCCGTCCCGGTCCGGTGGTAGTTGATATACCTAAGGATGTAACAGAACCTAATTATAAAGTGCCGTATGAGTTTCCTTCAGAGGTGAAAATGCGCTCGTATCAACCGAGCGACAAAGGCCACCGTGGGCAGATAAAACGTGCTGTAAAGACCCTGCTAGAGGCTAAAAGACCTGTTATTTATGCTGGCGGTGGCGTGGTTATAGATAACGCAGCTGAGCACCTTATTGCCGTGGCTCGTAAACTCAACTATCCGGTGACCAATACGTTGATGGGGCTAGGGTGCTATCCAGGAACTGACCGACAATTTGTTGGCATGTTAGGCATGCATGGAACCTTCGAGGCCAATACGGCGATGCACCACGCAGACGTCATTTTTGCGATTGGAGCTAGGTTTGATGATCGAGTGACCAATGAATTAGAGAAATTCTGTCCTTTGGCGACCATTATCCATGTTGATATTGATCCGACCACGGTGTCCAAAAATATTGTTGCTGACATTCCTATTGTAGGATCATGTACCTCCGTATTAAAAGAGGTGCTAAGCCTTATTGAGCAATCTGGTAACACACCCGACGGTGACGCTATAGGACAATGGTGGCAGCAAATCGACGAATGGCGTGCTAAACATGGTCTTTATACAGCATCTCGGCATGAACCAAGTGGTGGCGATCTAATTAAACCTCAGGATGTTATCAAGGCGCTTTATAAGGTCACTAAAGGGGAAGCGATTATCACCTCGGATGTGGGCCAGCACCAAATGTTCGCTGCCCAATACTATCTGTTTGACAATCCTAGACAATGGATCAACTCTGGTGGTCTTGGCACTATGGGGTTTGGGCTGCCGGCCGCCATGGGCGCTAAGTTTGCATTTCCTGACACTGATGTTGCCTGTGTTACAGGCGAAGGTAGTATTCAGATGTGCATCCAAGAGTTGTCTGCATGTAGTCAGCATAATTTGCCGGTTAAAATTATTAATCTTAATAATGCGGCCCTAGGTATGGTTAGGCAGTGGCAGGACATGCAGTACAACAGTCGCTACTCTCAGAGTGTTTATGAGGACTCGCTACCTGACTTTGTTGCTTTAGCAGAAGCCTATGGGCATGTGGGAATGAAGGTGACCAAATTTGACGAGCTTGAGGAAAAAATGCGTGAGTGTTTCGCGATGAAAGATCGAGTCGTCTTCATGGATATCTGTATCGATCGTTCTGAACATGTGTATCCAATGCATATGCCGGGTGGGTCCATGCGTGACCTGTGGCTAAGCAAAACGGAGAGAACCTAATGAAAAGAATAATCTCTATTTTGTTGGAGAATGAATTTGGAGCCTTATCTCGAGTGGTTGGTTTGTTTTCGCAGCGTGGTTATAATATCGACACTTTGACGGTCGCCCCAACTGATGATGAAACGCTGTCTCGCCTGACATTAACCACCCAAGGTGATGATCAGATGGCAGAGCAAATCGTCAAACAATTGCATAAGCTCATTAATACTCTCAAGGTTGTGGATTTAACTCAAGGCCATCACATCGAGCGTGAGTTGTTATTGGTTAAGATTAAAGCTACAGACTGTGATGTTCGCTCGGAGCTAAAAAGCTGTGTGGAGATTTTCCGAGGACACATTATTGATGTGACCCCATCGACCTATACGGTGCAGCTTGCCGGCGACAGTGACAAGTTAGATGCATTCATTGAAGCGGTCACCCACATGGGCATAATGGAGGTTGTTCGTAGCGGGGTCTCCGGTATCTCGCGGGGAGATAAGTTTATTAGAGTTTAGTGGGCCAATTAGCTTGGCCAGCTTCACACGCTTACGGAATAATATCGGCCCTCAAAAGAGGGTCGTTTCCGTTTTTACGCCGTAAAGTAGGTCATAAAATATACAAAGGAAGGTAATGATGGTGGATGCGGCAAGTGATACGTCTAGGGTAGTGCCTCTCGACGGCGGGATTAATTTTAGAGATCTAGGCGGTTACCTTAATCAAGATGGCCGTCGGGTTAAATGGCGTAAGATTCTTCGCTGTGGCCACCTAGCTAATTTAACTGATAAAGATTTAGATACTCTTGAACAAATGGGCGTCAGCAAAATACATGACTTTCGACGCCAAGAGGAACAACAACAGTCTCCCAGTGTGTCTATACGGGCCCACTTCGTTGACGATTATCAAATATCAATCGGGGACATATCAAGATTCTGGGAGTTTTTGTTCGAGGGTGAGCTCACCGCTGAATCTTCTCATGAACTTGTAGTTAACTCATATCGCTCGTGTATAAAAGTCGTTATTCCTGCGTTTAGTCGGTTTATGAGGGAGATAATAGGAAATGCAGACAATACCAGTGTATTCCACTGCTCTGCTGGCAAAGACCGCACTGGTATGGCTGCAGCGCTTATATTGTCAGCGCTAGATGTACCTCGAAAAACAATCATTGAGGATTATATGCTTACTTGTAAGCATTATGACTCAAGTAGGCTCGTCGATATTATTGAAGGTCATCTGCGTGATGCCAAGGTAGAAAACTGGGAAAGAGATTGGCTGACCCCCTATGTCTCTGTTCATGAAGATAACATTATTGCCTTTCTTGACGCTATTGACGAGCATTACGGCTCAATGAAAAGTTATTTAATGACGGCGTTAGATCTATCTGAGGCTGATCTAGAATTAATGAAAAAGCACTTTTTGGACGATTGATAAGTAACTTAGCTTATAATATCGGCTAATGAGTATCTGGCTGTGTAACAGGAAGTAGCATTATGGAAGAGAAGTCTCGGACAGTAGACAAGGTTGTTGAGCTCAATCAAGATCATCATTCTGATGCGGCCATGCCTCCTCGTCGGCCCCGCAAAGGCATTTATTTACTGCCTAATATACTGACTACCGGCGCATTATTTGGCGGTTTCTATGCGGTGCTATCTGGGTTTAGCGGTCAGTACGAATGGGCGGCAATGGCTATTTTTGCGGCAATGGTTTTTGATGGCTTAGATGGCCGCGTAGCGCGTATGACTAATACTCAAAGTGACTTTGGCGTTCAGTACGATAGCCTTTCTGACATGGTTTCTTTTGGCGTTGCGCCTGCCGTTTTGGCTTATGGTTGGGGCGTTAGCTCCCTTGGCAAGCTGGGTTGGGCTGCGACCTTTGTTTACGCATCTTGCGCGGCGTTACGGTTGGCACGATTTAATGTCCAGGCTGGAGTCTCTGACGGTAAGGTATTTACAGGACTTCCAAGTCCTGTGGCGGCAGCCTTAATCGCCGGGCTGGTATGGTCAGCTCAGGATATCCAGCCGTCGCTTTTGTTATCTGTTGCCGGCGCCTTGGTAACGGCTTGCGCGGGATTGCTCATGGTGTCGAACTTTAAGTATCCCAGTTTTAAGAAAGTTGATATGCGAGGCAAGGTACCCTTTATAGTGATCTTGTCGGTGGTGATGGGGTTTGTAGTGATAACCATTGATCCGCCTCGCATATTATTTGCAATGGCGTTATTTTTCTCGCTATCTGCGCCGGTTTTATGGCTGGCAACGAAGCTCGGCTGGCGCGAAAAAGAGTCTTAACGCTAGGTAAACACCTTGGTTTCCGTCTTAATATCTGCTTAAATGCGTTTATGGTTATTCAATCACTGAAGGTAGTTTCTATGCGTAGCGTTTCTAACGTTGCTCCTTCACGTGGATTATTCCTTCTCCTGCCCTGAGGGGCATCTATAGTTATACCTCATAAAAAGCATTATCGAATACACATAAATGGATTAAATTTCTTTTCTATGGCAGGCAAATATAGCCATACATCATAGGTAGATGGGACAAGAAGTTTAATGCGTTCTACAATGTAGCCAGCCGAGTAACTGGGTTTGGAGAAGGAAAAATATCATGGCAACAAAAGATAAATTGGTTATTTTTGATACGACTTTGCGCGATGGCGAGCAAAGTCCGGGCGCCTCAATGACCAAAGATGAAAAATTACGAATCGCAAAAGTGCTTGAGAAGATGCATGTCGATGTGATTGAGGCAGGTTTTGCCGTATCCAGTGAGGGTGATTTTGAAGCGGTACAGGGAATCGCTAACGCGATAAAAGATAGTCGAATTTGTAGCCTCTCAAGGGCTATGTCGGGTGACATCGAGCGTGCAGCTGAGGCGCTTAAAGGCGCCAATGCCGGCCGTATCCATACGTTTATTGCAACCTCACCCATTCATATGAAGTATAAGTTACAAATGGAGCCTGATCAGGTGCTCGGCCAGGCAGTCGGGGCGGTGAAAATAGCTCGAGATTTGATCGACGATGTTGAGTTCTCACTGGAGGATGCGAGCCGTACCGATTTTGAATTTATGTGCCGAATAACAGAAGCTGTTATCGCTGCGGGCGCAAGAACTATTAACTTTCCGGATACAGTGGGGTACTCAGACCCCATTGAGTACGGTCAGATTATTCAGCGCTTGCTTAATAATGTCCCCAATGCCGACAAGGCTATTTTCTCAGTACATTGCCATAATGATTTAGGCTTGGCGGTTGCTAATAGTCTATCTGCGGTGCAAAACGGTGCTCGTCAGGTTGAGTGCACTATTAATGGTCTTGGCGAGAGAGCTGGCAACGCATCACTTGAAGAGATCGTCATGGCGGTGCGCACTCGACAAGATCTATTTCCGGTTGAAACTAACATTGATGTCTCTCATATCGTGCCGATTTCTCGGCTCGTGTCTAGTATTACCGGGTTTCCCGTGCAACCTAATAAGGCGATCGTTGGGGCCAATGCTTTTGCTCATGAGTCGGGTATCCACCAAGATGGTGTTTTAAAATTTCGAGAAACCTACGAGATTATGAAGGCGGAAGACGTTGGTTGGGCGGCCAATAAACTTTCATTAGGTAAGCTTTCAGGCCGGGCTGCGTTCAGTGCTCGTCTTGATGAACTGGGTATTAGCTTTAGTAGTAAAGCGGACTTTAATGAGGCATTTGTTAGGTTTAAAGAACTTGCCGACAAAAAACGTGAAATTTTTGACGAGGATCTTCAGGCGTTAGTCTCGGATGTGCAGATGGGTGCCGAAGATGATGCTTTGACGCTAGTGGACTTAGAGGTGCTTTCCAAATCAGGTCAATTACCTCATTCAAAGATTATTATTCGGTATCAGAATCAGGAGCATTCTGCTGAGGCCAATGGGGATGGTGCTGTTGATGCCATTTTCAATGCTATTGAAAAGCTAATCAATAGTGAAACGGAACTGCAGCTATACTCAGTTAATGCGGTGACTCAAGGTACTGATTCTCAGGGTGAAGTTACCGTTCGGCTTGAAAAGGATGGACGCATTATTAATGGGCAGGGCGCCCATACTGATATATTGTTTGCCAGCGCTAAGGCGTATCTACATGCTCTGACACTCATGCGTAATCCGGGCCGTTTGCATCCTCAACTTGGTGGAATTTGATGGCACAAGGGCATAGAGATTATTATTTAAAGACCTTGGGTATTGATGAATATTTGCCCAAGGACTTGGAGGCCGATAATGAAATGCCCGCTGTAGAGATTTTAGAGGCTGCATCTAATCAGCCTCCTATCGATGCGGCGCTAGAACCCATTTCAGCTCAACAGGTCGCGGCCTCTTTTGATATTCCTAGCGATATGCCAACTATTCTAGAGCAGCCTAATGGTAAGCCTGAACCTTTGGCTGATGTGGAGGATGACCCTTTAAAAGAAAAGGAAGGTCCAACAGTCCGCATAGAGCTCCAATTGGCTCTTTGGCAGCCCACTGATGAACTATTGGTTTGCAGTTTTATTGATCAAAGCCTTCCTGATCCAGACCAGATCCAATTGCTGTCTAATATTATAATCGCAATGGGACAGGGTCAAGGTAATCTGCCCCAGATGGAGCTGGCCCAGTGGCCGCCTTACCCCAATGCCGTGGGTGGCGAACCCGAGGTTCGGGAGTTTTTGACAACGGTTATACAGGCTAGGTTAGAGGCAAAGAATAGCAAGATGATGCTATTTTTGGGGATGGAAACAGCACGCTGGATTTTAACTGAAGAACAAACAGCCAAGATTTCCAATGGCCAAACTAATGTTTTTAATGAGATCGTTGGATTGGTTATTCCTTCTCTTGCAGAGATGATTGAAGATCCTCAAAATAAGCGTAAAGCTTGGAACATAATTAGGCCCCTGTCCGCTCATAAAAAGCCCCACCTTGGGGATGCCAGCGATTGAATAATCTGCCTAAATCGCTTTGTATTCGTCCAATGGGTCAAACGGATATCGAGGCGGTGATTGCTATCGAAACATTAAACTCCAAGTCGCCCTGGAGCGAAAATCAATTCCAACAGTGTCTCCAGTGGACTCAGGTATTGGTTCTCGATGATACGGTGGTTGGCTTCGCTGTCGTCGCAGAAATGATTGATCAAGCAGAACTACAAAATATTTCTCTTCATCCAGACCATAGTGGAGTAGGCCTAGGATCGGAGTTGCTAGATACCGTTATTGAACGGTTACCAGCGAAAATTAACCAGATATATTTGGAAGTCAGAGTGTNGAATTTTTCNGCTATTCGACTTTATAGTAAGGCCGGTTTCACAGAAATAGGCCAACGGCGAGGTTATTATGCCACTGAATATGGACGTGAAGACGCCTTATTGATGGGTTACTCTTTATGTTGAATCTTTAGTTAGTATTTATAATTTGACTAAAAACAAGCTATTATTAATAAGAGCATAGACAGTTTAGTAGATTGACAACAAACAGGGAGTTTAGATGGATATTCAAATGTTATATTGGCATTGGCTTGTGCTGGGGCTTTTGTTAGTGGTTGGCGAGATATTTATTCCAAGCTTTACCATACTCTGGTTTGGCCTTGGGGCGCTCGTGGTGGGTTTGATTGAGCTGTTTGTTCCCATGTCACTAAGCACTCAAGTATTGCTCTGGACATTATCTTCAGTGGGTTTTACCTTAATTTGGTTCAAAATTATTAAGGTGAAAATGACGGAGGGTAATCGTGGTGAGGACGCAAAAAATGATGCTATTGGTGCATCTGGCTTGGTCACAAAATTACCTACTCATAGTACCCAAGGAAGGATGCGGTTTAGCACGCCAGTCATGGACTCTGATGAATGGGAGCTTCCAGCCATGTATCTCTTAGGGGAAAAGTACATCGAAGCGATACACAGCATGTCTAAGTCTGAAAATTCCAAATTAGTGGTGCTGCCAGCCGACATACCGGCAGCGGTTCGTGGGATTATGAGTAACGCTAAATAGTCGTTATACAAAATACCCAACCTCATACAGTTATTAGTAGCGTCAACCATTTTGATTGGTTGACGTTTCAGGAAGTTATCTCATTAAGGAAAATATGTATGCGAAACCTAATGTTGTCTTCTAGTGTTTTGTGCTGTGGCCTATTGGCCGGTTGCGCGACGGGTCTTTTGGATAAGAGCGCGGATCAGATTATTGTTGATACCAAGGGCCTTGATATTAAAGAGTACGAAAGGGATTTATCTGAATGTGATGTTTTAGCTCAGCAGGTTGATATCAGCAAGCGCACCGTGGATCGTGCTATCGGTGGCGCCGTTGTAGGTAGTGTAGTTGGTAGGATTCTTGGTAACAGCGACTCTGCGCGAGAAATAGGCGGAACTGCAGGTGTGGTCGGTGGTGCAAAGGGCAATGTTCAAGCTCGAAAGGAGCAGCAAAAAGTGATTAAGCGCTGCCTCCAGGGTCGCGGATATAAAGTGCTTAATTAGTCTTAGCTACTATTATCGTTGAAATAATAATGTAGCGTCTTTCTCCTTGGGATGTAAATCCAAAACGGTTACTATGAGCGCCTTGAACAAAGCCTCAAAATAATGGAGCAACGCCATGGAACCTTTGTCTAGTAATCTTCAGGAAAATTTCGACCGATTAATCGTGGAGTGCCTTGAGCAAGGTTGTATCTGGGGGCTGCAAGATGATGCTGAAAATTGGGCGTTGGTAGGATCAACTGACCATGATGATATTGACGTTATTCCGTTTTGGTCTTCAAAGCCCCTCGCTGAAGTCTTGTGCAGTGGGGATTGGGATGTATATAAACCAGTAGCGATCGATATAGAAGAGTTCCTCGACGATTGGTTGCCCGGCATGCACGGTGACGTACTGCTCGTTGGTGTGAATTGGGATACAGATTTGGAAGGTATGGAGATAGAACCTCTAGATTTGTTAGAAGAATTCGAAACAGAGTTTGATTGATCCGTGTTTATTGATAAGTTTTACCGCAAGAGTAACAACGGAATTACGATTAGCGGCCAGCAAGCAAGCGACTTTGCTAAAGTTGTAAGTAATGATTTTAACCCCATACATGATGCTGACAGTAAACGTTTCTGTGTGCCTGGAGATC
>JGI26254J51713_1000096_pt1 | contig 34212 bp, 36 predicted proteins | sample SaaInlV_120m_DNA_3_FD_51713 | JGI IMG/M metagenome (IMG submission 51713)
TGAACTGAATAGTTACTAGTAACCTTCGCCTTTAATCTCCATAAGTTTACGCCGCTGCCGTTTATCAGGTCGGCGTTCTCTATTGGCGCGCGAGCGTTGCTCTACTCTCTTCTGCTCTACAATAGCTAAACGACTTTTTACACTATCTTCAAGTTCGGAATATAGTAGTTGAGCTTCCACTGCAGCGCGGCGTTGCGGATCTATCTTTTCAACCAACACCTCAAAGCGAGTTTCGCCCCGCAATATTTTAAGTTGATCTCCCGCAGCTACTAAACGAGATGGCTTGATTCTACTCCCATTCAGATGAACTTTTCCTCCAGATATTGCATTAGTAGCTAAGCGCCGAGTTTTAAAAAAACGAGCAGCCCAGAGCCACTTGTCCAGACGAATTTTTTCTAGATTAATTGTACTGCTACTATTTTTTAATTGGCTCTTTCGACTCACTAAAATTTCCTCTGCAATAATTTCTGCTATAGTATACAGAATGAATACATTCACTGAGACACTTCAAGTAAGAAAGAATTTTCTTGAAAAGCACCTTGTAAAATTTATGGGGCAGCTTGCAGAGAGGTGTGCACAAGGGTGGGGAGAGCGTGAGAAACTAGATGCTGTGTTGATGTATGCTTTAAAAAATTGTGATGAAATTCCATCTTGCCGACTCCTCTATATTGTGGATATAGATGGTGTCCAAATCAGCTCTAATATGTTTCCTGATGGCAGTATAGATAGTAGTAGTGTCGGGCAAAATTTGTCAGAACGCCCATATATATCTAAAGTTGTGCCGAGTGATGGTTTCTTTCTCTCTGATGTCTATATTAGTAAAAAGAATAAGCGTAGCCTATTAACTGCTGTGCAGTTGGTGAGAGGAGTTGATGTCAATGAATCTCCAACAGGATATGTCTGTGCAGATTTTGAGTTAGGGATGTTGCCAGAGATGGAGGAGGCGTCAGAAGATCGCAGGATTTGGCTTCAAGTAAAAGGCGACCCATCTATTCGCCACCAAGTTTTTACTCAGAGCCGAGCGGTTAGTCCAATGGACGATAGCGTGGATGATGTTGTATCTATAGTTGATGAGCTTATTGTAGAGCGCGGCATTTTTCACGCAAAACTTCATTTTTCAAGCTCCAGAGCAACAATCTGGCTCTATGAAGATCCATACCGTTATAGAGTACATGTGCTAGATGAGATTCTTAATCCATCAGTCTGTCTTGCCTATCCTCGACGCAAATATCCAGAAAATGCTTTAGTTCCGCAAGAGAGCGTGCGCAAAATATTAGAACGATTTAAGTGGTTGCGTGAAATAGATGAGACGATATACCTGCGAGCAGGTTCACTTAATATAATAAACGGTATTGTCGCACTAAATTTCTCTTGTGATGGATCACACTATCTCCCCTATGAAGAGTTTTTGGATAAGGGAGATAGTTTCTGGTTCGGCTCTTAGAATGCACCCTCAGAAGCACCAGCAATTATATTATTCATCTTTTCTGCAACAATTAGAGCTGCCTGACGGGCCTCTTCTGGCATCGCCATTTTAGTAATCATTGCTGGATTCATACTCCACAATCTAACCTTACCATCTTTGCCCTCTACCACAGCTATACGGCATGGCATAACAATTACAAATGCATCATTTATATCGGCAAGTATCGAAGCTGTTTTAGCGTCACAGATATTATGGATAGAGAGGTGACGAAACGGTTTACCTGTAACTTGCGCAACCTGTTTGCTTAGTGGGAACATTGCAACATGCAAAATACCTTCACTAACCGATAGATCTTTAATAGACTGATCTACCTCTGCTCCGCTGATCCCCTCCTCTACAGGAGTAGCGACATACATTTCATTAAACTCAAATGCAGCAGCAGTAGATATTGTGGCACTTAAAGCTATAGCAAAGAGGGTGTTAATAATTTTTTTCACGATGTTATTTCCTTTGAAATTTATTTTTAAAAAAGTGGGTATTAAGTCACTACGGTTCCAATAATTATCACAGCCATTTTGTGTGAATAATATTTACACATAATAGACTATTTTGCATATATTTACAAAAATATTTTTCGTGAAATAGACTATTGAGTTGTTTATTCAGGTACTATGTGCGTATGCGAAGTGAAATAGAAAAAGTTAATTTTCAGAAAAACCGTAATGTATTGGTTGTGGATGATGACACTCTAATTCTAGAGCGTTACCGAGAAATTCTTGAGCCTGAATCAGATAGCTTCATAAATAGTATACTCTCTGATAGTACAGACTCTAATGTATTACAAGATGATCTTAATTTTTCCATTGATACAGCTGATCAAGGGCATTTAGCACTGCAGCAGGTCAAGAGGGCATTAATGGCAGATGAGCACTATGCCGTCGTATTTCTTGATATGCGGATGCCTCCTGGTTGGGATGGGGCAAAAACAGCAAAAGAGATTCGTAAATTAGATCCAAACTTACTAATTGTGATTGTGACCGCATTTTCAGACTCAGATATACGCAAGTTACGCATCGAATTGGGTGGTGNTGTACTGTTTATGCGAAAACCATTTGAGTCAGATGAGCTCTACCTACTTGCGAGCTNTCTGTGTGAAAGTTGGGATAGACATCACTTTAATGATGAGTTAATTTTTCGTCTCAAAGATAGTGTTGACGAGCATAAGAAAAAACAGCAAGAGCTTGAACAGTTGACTGATGAACTCTCGGCTGCCAATGTTATGCAGAGTGGATTGCAGGAAGAGATTAGACAGAAAGTAGATGAGCTTGCCAAGATTGCAGTGCATGATGAGTTAACTGGACTACTTAATCGCCGTGGTTTTAATGAAAGAATGGCGCAGGAGTTAGATCGAGCCAATCGTGAGAAAGGGCATTTAGCCCTGCTCTATCTGGATCTTGATGGATTCAAACCAGTAAATGATAATATTGGACATACAGCTGGGGATGAAGTGCTGAAAGTTTTTAGTAAACGGCTTTTAGATACAGTGAGAAAATATGATCTTGCTTTTAGAATTGGGGGTGATGAGTTTGCAGTACTTCTAATCAATATTCATGATCTAGAGGTTGTTAAAAGACTTGTTGATAGAATTATAGAGCAGACAAAAAAAGCTATAGTGGTAGATGAGCAAGAGGTTGTTATTGGAGTAAGCGTAGGGGTCGCACTCTTTCCTGAGCATGCTGTTGAATTGGAGGGGTTGATCCAGATTGCAGATAATGCGATGTATCAAGCAAAAGAGGAGGGTAAAGGAAGGTTTGTTATAGCTAGTTTAGATTAGCTGTAATTATCGCATAACTACTTTGCGCTTACAGAGGCGGATACTTGCTTGACAAATAACTATAAGTGGGCTATAGTTTACGGCTATTTATTCATCTACTCCGTGTATATTTAATTATTACTGCATAACACCTAATATATAGATGTAATATAGAATATTGAGTGTAATTAACATAAATTTATGCAGAACAGTCAATGCAACATATTTTATATATAATATCGGAATAAGAGGCAATATTGCCTTATATTAACTGTTAGGCTAAAAGAAAAATGGAAATCATTACATCTCTCGCAAAATGGCTTTTCCTAGAGTCAATTTATGGTATCGCTGTAATTGCAGCAGCCGTATATTTCCTTGCCGTAGGCATAAAGAAAATCATTCCAAAATCACCAAATCCAGGTGCGTTAGCTGCGCTAGCATTCTTCGTTGCTTTATTTACACTGCCAAGCCTTCCAAGATACCAGTTTGAAAGTGAGTCGCTATCCCAAATAGAAGGCAAGGAATGGATAAGGGTAATAAACAAAACGAACTGGGGTTCTTTAACAGAACCGCTCACTTGGTTCCGTGCGCCGGTTGGCTCAATTTTCATGGTCATGCCAAACAGTCCAATTGAAGGCGGGTATAGAGAAGTTCTGCTTAGGTACGAGGAAGAGCCACGTATCTCAATGTCTGCCCCCGATTGTGCTGAAAAAACAATCCTCTACTCAGAATCAGATGGCGAAGGCGTATTTAGGTATACATCAAGAACCGCACAGCCAATGAGAGAGCAAGAATTAACAATTTACTGTGATTATGATTGGTCGAAAGAAAAAGAAGCGTTGAGGGCTGAGGCACTCAAGCAGATGAAATAAAAATGAACAAGCCTAACAAGCCAAATGGGAAACTTCAAATGGTGTAAAAGCTGATTAAAAAACCAAAGGGGTCAGGTCTTAAANACNNNNGNNNTCTGCCCCTGATTGTTTTCACCTTGCCTTCGGCACGGTAACAATCCGTTCGACGAGGACGATTTGACAGTATAATATGCCACAAGTGACAATTATACGGATCAAATACGCCTGTCAACGCACGCGTTAGCCTGTAAAGCCACCATGCAGGGTGATATGAATCATAATAGGTGGTATCTATTAAAGGGGAATAAAGATGAAAATTCTAAAGCTAGTTACATCCTTACTATTGTTGTTGTCATTCAGCTGCACGGTAAGTGCTGGCTCTTATGAAGATGCAGTTTCCAAATGGAAATCATATAAAGATGTTGCAACTTGGTTAAATAGCAATTTTACATTTGAAAAAAGGAGACAGAAACAAATTTCAAAACGCCTTAAGAAGCAAGGGCCATCGGGTCTTCTTATTCGAAATCCAGCTACACTATATGAAGACAATGATAAAGGGTATTGTGCTGATTCTGCCAATTTCGCAATAAAGTCATTAAATAAAATAGATCCTTCGTACAACGCTAGATGGGTATTTATATTGAACGATAAAGGACGCCCGAATCATTGGGTTGCAGCATTCGATCATGATGAAAAACTTTACATCATGGACTATGGTACTGGGCGAAAGTGGGAAGAAATGCAGGGCGTCCACGGTCCATATAACTCACTTGATGAATACAGAGACTACTTGGCATCATTGAGTCTTCCAAATTTTAAAGTTGGCAAGGTCATATTTAGAGATATGCCGGGACAAGAAGATTAGCTGCATTGACATTGATGAATCAGAACCAAAGGGGTCACAGAACCAAAGGGGGAGAACCAAAGGGGTCAGGTCTTTACTTTTGCACTCTGACCCTGATTGTTTAGATGGAGTATCAGAGCAGGTCGTACACAATCTAACTGACGCAGATCTCCATGAGTTCGTACACCGTATGGACTGGCCTCTAGATGGGAAGCTTCAAGTAACTTGATTTTATAGATAATGCTAGCAATAACATGCAGTCAGACAAGCGCAGCCCCTTTTGTTAACCGCCAGTGAGCTTAGACGTTATAAGTAAATTTAAAAAGTAATTGACAATTCCATTGAATACTAATATAATACCCGCACGGTTCTCAGAGGACTCTTACGATGATAATCTCCTCCTCCTTTTTCGTAGGTTTTTACTCTGAGAGCCACCTATTTTTTAGCCCTATTTCTATCGCTATTGTCACTCTATGTGTGGCTTGATTCTCTATTAATAGCACGATATCCAATGTCGGTACGGTAAAAAACACCATCCCATTTGATCTTATCTGCTAGAGAGTAGGCGCGCTGTTGTGCCTGTAATACGGTATCTCCAATTGCACAGGCGGCTAAGACTCGTCCTCCTGCCGTGACGATCTTGTTGTTTTGAAGAGCTGTTCCTGCATGAAAAATTTTTCCTTCGTTATCTTCAGATAGTCCTGAGATAGGCAGCCCTTTTACATAGTTATCAGGGTAACCGCCAGCAGCAAGAACTACGCCAAGCGCGGGACGAGGATCCCAATCTACTGTAATCTGATCTAACTTCTTATCAATAGCAGCATCGCAGATTTCAACTAAACTAGAGTTGAGGCGCATCATAATTGGTTGAGTTTCAGGATCACCGAAACGCACATTGTACTCTAATACTTTGGAGTTTCCTGAGCTGTCAATCATAAGTCCAGCATAGAGGAAGCCAGTAAATGGATTTCCCTCTGCAGCCATTCCCTCAATAGTTGGAACTATAACGCTCTCCATTACTTGCTGGTGAATCTCTGGAGTAACTACAGGGGCAGGAGAGTATGCTCCCATGCCACCNGTGTTTGGNCCCTGNTCACCATTATCTCGTGCTTTATGGTCTTGTGAGGTTGCAAGCGGGAGGATATTTTTACCGTCAGCGACTACAATAAAGCTCGCCTCTTCACCCTCTAAAAATTCTTCGATTACAACCTTATGTCCTGCCTCTCCAAAAGAGTTTCCTGCTAACATATCTCTAATCGCAGATTCAGCCTCTTCTATACTCTGCGCTAAAATAACCCCTTTTCCTGCAGCAAGCCCATCAGCTTTAACTACAATTGGAGCACCAACCCTATTTAAATAAGCAAGCGCTTCGTCTAAATCACTAAAATTACCATAAGCGGCAGTAGGAATGTTGTGGCGCGCGAGAAAGTCTTTGGTAAAGGATTTAGANCCCTCTAACTGAGCAGCGCCTTGACTAGGCCCAAAACAGCGTAGCCCGCTATTTTGAAATTGATCAACAATACCTAATACAAGAGGAACTTCTGGTCCAATAATGGTGAGGTCGATGGAGTTATTTTGTGCAAAAGAGATTAGTTCATCAATAGCTTCGACTGCGATTGTAATATTTTCAACCTTACTCTCTAATGCAGTACCAGCATTACCCGGAGCAACATAGACGCTCTCTACATTCTCATCTTGAGCCGCTTTCCACGCTAGAGCATGCTCTCGTCCACCACTTCCAACAATTAAAATATTCATCCAATACTCCTAAGATAGATGCTCTACAAACTAGACAATAGTAATCAGGCAGTAGAGAGCTAGTGTCTAAAGTGTCTCATTCCAGTAAATACCATCGCCATACCGTGTTCGTCGGCAGCAGCAATAACCTCATCATCACGCATAGATCCTCCAGGCTGAATTACTGCAGTGATTCCAGCTTCATGTGCGGCATCAATTCCATCACGGAATGGGAAGAATGCATCAGACGCCATCACTGAACCTGGAACGGCTAGTCCAGCATGCTCAGCTTTAATTCCTGCGATACGAGCAGAGTTAATTCTACTCATCTGTCCAGCTCCAACTCCAATAGTCTGGTTATTGCGTCCATAAACGATTGCATTAGATTTGACGAATTTAGCAACTTTCCAGCTAAACTGAAGGTCACTCATCTCCTGTTCACTAGGTTGGCGCTTAGTGGCGACAGTTAGCTCATTGGTTAAGAGTAGATCAGCATCTTGGACTAGTAGTCCACCATTTACTCTCTTCATATCTAAACGAATGTTGTTGGTATCTGAGCGATCTTCCCACTGCCCAGAACTTAGCAGACGAACATTTTTCTTCTCTGCAAGAATGGCTGCAGCTTCATCAGAGATAGCGGGGGCGATAATGACCTCCACAAACTGGCGCTCAATAATTGCAGTAGCTGTTGCCCCATCTAGCGGCTGATTGAAAGCGATGATCCCTCCAAATGCTGACTCAGGATCTGTTGCATAGGCGCGATTGTATGCCTCTAGTAGATCATCACCATAAGCAACACCGCAGGGGTTAGCATGTTTTACGATTACACAAGCTGGCTCTGCAGCGAACTGTTTAACACACTCTAGTGCTGCATCAGTATCTCCAATATTGTTGTAGGAGAGCTCTTTCCCCTGAAGTTGCTCGGCAGATGCTATAGAGCCCTCTGTGATATCGCTCTCAATAAAGAAAGCTGCTCTCTGATGCGGGTTTTCACCATAACGCATCTCTTGTACTTTATGGTACTGACTGTTGAAGGTGCGTGGAAAGGTTGATTTGGAGCCATCACTCTCTACTCGACCTAAATAGTTTGCGATTGCACCATCATATTTTGCTGTNTGNTCATAAGTTTTAACTGCAAGATCAAAACGAGTTGCACTACTTACCGCGCCGTTGTTCTCTTTCATCTCTTGCAGAACCCGACTATAATCTGCGCTATCTACAACTACAGTTACTGCAGTATGATTCTTTGCTGCAGCCCGCAACATAGTGGGTCCACCAATATCAATATTTTCAATTGCAGTTGCAAGNTCNCAATCTGGATTAGCAACTGTCTGTTCAAAAGGGTAGAGATTGACTACCACTAGATCAATTGGTGGAATTTGATGCTCCTCCATCACTGCATCATCAACACCGCGCCGTCCTAGAAGTCCACCATGCACTTTAGGGTGGAGAGTTTTAACTCGACCATCCATCATCTCTGGAAATCCAGTATAATCAGAGACTTCAGTTACGGTTACACCACTCTCAGCAAGCAGCTTTGCAGTGCCGCCAGTAGAGAGTATCTCAACCTTATGTGCAACNAACTCCTCTGCAAACTCTACAATTCCACTCTTATCAGATACGCTGATCAGGGCGCGGGCAATTGGGGTGTGAGTAGTAGTCATTTTCTATTCCTTAATAGTGTTTGGTTTGAAGTGGATATCTAATTTCTTCTTGAGAGTGTTGCGATTAATGCCTAACATATTGGCAGTTTTTGTCTGATTGCCGTTACACTCTTTGAGCGCAAGCTCTAGCAGAGGTCGCTCTACCTCATTAATAATGCGTTGATAGAGTTCGCTTGTTTCTGCTCCTTCCAACTGCTTAAAAAAATCTTCTAAGTTACTGCGCACACAGGCGCGTAAAGAAGCACAACGACCATCATCTCTTGCTGCACTCATGCTGCTCTCCTTCTGTGCTCTTCATTAAGCTGCATTATCTTATTTTCCGTCTCATAAGCGGCGACCTCATCAAAAAATAGGTTAGTCATCTTTAATTGCTCCTCTGCACTCTCTACTCGATTTACTTTGTTGCGGAATAATCCTCCATGGCGCTGCCCTTTGCTATACCAAGAGATATGTTTNCGCGCCACTCGCACCCCAGTCCGTTCCCCGTAGAAGTCATATAGATTTTTTAGGTGTCCAACTAAAATATCTCNAACCTCCTCACTGTTAGGGTCGGGAAGAAGCTCCCCACTTTTAAGGTAGTGCAAGATGGCTCTAAATATCCAAGGTCTCCCTTGTGCGGCACGCCCTATCATAATTCCATCAGCGCCAGTCTTGGCAAGAACTTCAGCCGCTTTCTGAGGAGAAGTAATATCTCCATTTGCGACTATAGGAATATTTACACTCTGCTTGATAATAGAGATAGTCTCATATTCCGCATCACCGCTATATCCGTCAGCACGAGTGCGTCCATGTACCGCAAGTGATGCCATGCCTGCACTCTCCGCAATTTTTGCAATAGCCAAGCCGTTGCGACTTTCACTATCCCAACCGGTGCGAATTTTAAGGGTTACAGGAATATCAACAGCCTCTACTACGGCATCTAGAATCTCTCCTACCAACTTTTCATCCCGCATTAGTGCAGAACCAGCAGCAACATTACATACCTTTTTTGCAGGGCATCCCATATTAATATCTATAATCTGTGCACCATTATCTGCATTGTACTTAGCCGCTTCAGCCATCATCTCTGGATCTGCACCCATTATCTGTACAGAGCGAGGATCATCCTCGCCACTATGGTCAGCACGCCGTTTAGTTTTTTCACTACCCCAGAGCAGTGAGTTAGATGATACCATCTCAGAGACTGCCATACCTGCCCCAAGCGAACGACATAGTTGACGAAAAGGGCGGTCAGTCACTCCTGCCATTGGAGCAAGAATAAGGTTGTTTTTTAGTTTGTATGGACCAATCTGCATAAGTGCTATTTTTGAGGATTCTCTCTGTAAGGTGATAGTTGCTTAAAAAGGGGGCATATTATACACGCGATAGGCGCGGTGCGGTGAGAGTTTTGTGCCATTTCATGATCTAGCACCAGATCTATATCGTAAAATTTAAAAAAAAGTAAAAATGTATTGACAAAACTATATTAGTATACTATAATATTGTCAATCACCATTTCTCCTCCTTTTGGTGGTTGTTGTTAATTGCACGGTGCTACGCAAGTGGTACCGTGCTTTTTTATGCGCGAACTCTATTCTTTAACTCCATCAATACGAACCCAGCCATCCTGGATGGTGGGCGGATTTAATTTGAACCACGGTCTATATGCTGCTACTACCTCATCTATCTGCTCGTTTAGAATTCCAGATAAGACTATCTCTCCATTCAACTTAATATAGCTTGATAGGGTTGGCGCAAGTTCTATAAGTGGGCCAGCCAAGATATTTGCAAGAAGTAGGTCTACCTTGATCTGCCCAGCATACTCTTTAGAAAAGTCGACAGGAAGATATGTTTCTAGAGTTGAGGTTACTCCATTCTTTTCACTATTATCAGTTGTTGCAGTGAGGGCTTGAGGATCATTATCTACGCAGATTACTCGTCTTGCCCCAAGTTTAGCAGCGGCGATAGCTAGAATTCCAGAACCACAGCCGTAGTCGATTACACTTTTATCTACAGGACGATTCGCATCGAGCCACTCCATACAGAGAGCAGTAGTTTGATGAGTGCCAGTGCCAAATGCGAGACCAGGGTCGAGCAGAATATTAGTTGCATTAGGATCAATAGGTTCACTCCAAGATGGGATGATCCAGAGGTTATCTCCAAATTGCATAGGGTTGAAATCATCCATCCAAGCTCGAACCCAATTCTGCTCTTTTAGATCACTAATACTTATGGTGGAAAAACTCTCAGCTGGAAGTCGTTGCGACAGTGCTAACTTGATCAACTCACGGTTAAGTTCCTTAGCAAACAGCCCAACTACCTCAACTCTATCCCAAAGAGGGGTCTCACCTGGTGGAGGTTCTAAAATAGGCTGATCTTCCGCATCTTCAAAGGTGACAGATAGAGCACCAAGCTCTATTAGAAGGTCAGAATGTTTTTCTGACTCTAAGCTGTGAGAGGTGAAACGGATCTGAAACCAAGCCACTACGCTATATTCACACTTAAAGGTCTAGCTTTTTCTCTAGATAGTGGATATTCATTCCACCTGTGATAAAAGTGCCATCACGAATAATGTCACGATGAAGGTCAAGGTTACTGTTTATTCCTTCAATCACCATCTCGTCAAGTGCGGTTCTCATTCTTGCAATCGCAATCTCACGAGTTTCACCATGGGTGATCAGCTTACCGATCATAGAATCATAGTGAGGGGGGACGCTATATCCAGTATAGAGATGAGAGTCTACTCTTACTCCAACCCCACCAGGTGCATGATAGGTGGTAATTTTTCCAGGTGAAGGGATAAAAGTCTTCGCATCTTCTGCGTTAATTCGGCACTCAATCGAATGCCCTTTTATCTTAATATCTTTCTGTTTGTAGCTCAACTCCATTCCAGAGGCGATACGCAACTGCTCGCGCACAATGTCAACCCCAGTAATCATCTCAGTAACTGGATGTTCAACTTGAACACGGGTATTCATCTCTATAAAGTAGAACTCACCATTTTCATATAGGAACTCAAAGGTTCCTGCACCACGGTAACCAATATCCTGACAAGCTTTTGCACAGCGCTCTCCAATTTTAGAACGAAGTGCAACACTGATTCCTGGTGCGGGCGCCTCTTCCACCACTTTTTGGTGACGCCGTTGCATAGAGCAGTCGCGCTCTCCAAGATGGATTGCATTGCCATGCTCATCAGCAATAACCTGGATCTCTATATGGCGAGGGTTTTCTAGATATTTCTCCATATAGACCACGTCATTATTGAAGGTATTGGCAGCCTCAGTTTTAGTCATTGCAATAGAGTGGATCAGAGTCGCTTCACTATGAACTACACGCATTCCGCGTCCACCGCCGCCGCCAGAGGCTTTAATAATGACAGGATAACCAATTTTTGCAGCAATGGCTATGGTCTTTTTATCATCTTTTCCAATGGGGCCATCCGAGCCAGGTACAGTTGGAACTCCTGCTTTTTTCATCGCTTTAATAGCAGCAACTTTATCACCCATAATACGAATGGTTTCAGCTTTAGGGCCGATAAATGAGAATCCACTCTGCTCTACTCTCTCGGCAAAATCTGCATTCTCAGAGAGAAAGCCATAGCCTGGATGAATTCCCATCGCATCAGTAACCTCAGCAGCACTAATTATGGCAGGAATATTAAGGTAGCTNTCNGTTGATGATGGNGGACCAATGCAGACAGACTCATCCGCGAGCCGTACATGTTTTTGGGAGTGGTCAGCAGTAGAGTGTACNGCAACAGTTTTTATTCCGAGCTCTTTACAAGCACGCAGTATGCGTAGCGCAATTTCGCCACGATTGGCGATTACAATTTTATCCAACATAATATTTACTCAATAACGATTAATGGCTGTTCAAACTCAACTGCGGATGCGTTCTCAATAAGGATTGCACACACTACCCCAGACTTGTCACTCTTGATTGGGTTAAGAATTTTCATAGCTTCAATGATACAGATGTCATCTCCCTCCGTTACAGTATCTCCCACCTCCACAAATGGCTTCGCGCCTGGCGCAGACGAACGGTAGAATGTTCCAACCATCGGTGATTTAACTTCGTGCCCGCTGAATTTTGGCTCCACAGCTACTGGTTCAGCAGCTGCAGGTGTAGTTACCATAACCGGCGCAGGAGCTGCGATAGGAGTAGCTATGTTTGATCCATAACGGCTAATGCGTACCGACTCTTCACCCTCTTGAATCTCAATCTCAGCAATGCCAGACTCCTCAATCAGCTCAATCAGTTTCTTTATTTTGCGCATATCCATATTTACAGCTCCCGTCTTAATTTTATTGATGTATGATTTATATTTAGTTAATTTATGAGTTAATTTGTGAACTAGTTAAACTCTTTACTGCTGCCTGAAGGGCAAATGAGTAACCATCTACGCCCAGCCCTATAATTACCCCTTCGGCAATGTCAGAAAAATATGAGCGGTGACGAAAATCTTCTCGAGCCATCGTATTTGAGAGATGAATCTCAATAAATGGAATCGCAGTTCCTAACAGAGCATCTCGCAATGCAACACTTGTATGGGTGAAAGCAGCAGGATTGAATAGAATAAAACTTACCCCATCAGCGCCAGCCTTATGGATACGCTCAATTAGCTCCTGCTCAGAGTTACTCTGCATAGAGTCGAGCTGATACCCCGCAGACTCCGCTTCAGCTACAATTCGTTGTTGAACACTCTCTAGGGTCTCACTACCATAATGGTCAGGCTCCCGTTTACCTAGTAGATTTAGGTTGGGACCGTTTAGAAGAAGAATTTTTAACATACGCGCTATTCTCTACTATTTTTTAGAACTTGTCTACACTTTATTAACATTTAACCTATATTTAGCAGCAACTCTCTCATTAATAAAGTTACAGTAGAGGAGAGACTTGTTCCAGCATAAGCTCTCTAGATACTTCTCCACGGTGGCTACTTATCATTGTGCCGTTACGATCAAAAATTACAGTATATGGGAGGACTGAGGCACTGTTTCCCAGCATAATCGAGAGCTCTAATCCGTTGCTCTCACCAAGCAGAGTTGGGTAGTTAATTCCATTTTTTACCGCGTAGGTTGCCACCCGTTTAGCGTTATCTACTGCTACGCCAACAAATTGTAGCCCCTTATCGCCAAACTCATCTTGGAGTTCAATAAAGGCAGGAATCTCTCTGCGACATGGTGGACACCAAGTTGCCCAGAAGTTTAGNATTAACACTTTTCCTTCCCAACCTTTGAGAGTGTGAGAGTCACTCTTTAAATCCATAAAGGGGAGTGATCGTGCTTCTTCAAGTTGTAGTTTTGAACTTTCACCCACCACCGCAGCGACTGTTGTGGAGGCTCTGTTATCAACTCCCTCTTGCTGAGTCAGAAAAAAAGAGGCGCCACCAAGTGCTATCGAGATAGTTGCGATCAAGAGTAATTTAGTTCTTCCCATTACTTAACCGCTCCTTGTACATGCTCGGCAAATTTATCAGCGTCCATAAACTGCACTAACCGCGCAGCTTTAACTTCAACTCCCGAGCGATCAAAAAATAGGAGTGCTGGAGGACCAAAAATTCCTAGCTTTTTCATTAGCGCCTGATCAATGTCATCGTTAGCGGTCACATCCGCTTGGATAAGTTTAACCCCAGATAACGCTCGCTGTACGGCAGGATCAGAGAAGGTTAACGCCTCAAACTCCTTACAAGAGATGCACCAATCAGCATAGAAATCTAGAAATACTGGTTGATCTCTACTCCCCGCATCAGCCAGAGCTGCCTCTAACCCATCAATACCTTTAATCTGCTGAAATACTAACCCCTCATTTTGAGCTGTAGCAACTCCGCCACCACCTATACCTTTAAGCGGCTGGAGAGGGTCTTTACTCCCTGATGCAACCCCCACCATAAGCATAATGCCGTATATTAAGATAAATAGGCCAACTCCTTTCCAGAGTTTTTTCCATCCAGTAGCATCTTGAGGAAGGGAGTCTATAGCCCCCATATAGATAGCAGGGATAATTAGGAGCGCAGCCCATAGCAGCATAGATGCCGCAGCTGGAATAATTCGTTCTAACATCCAGATAGCAACTGCAAGGAGCATAACTCCAAAAAATGCTTTGACTGTATCCATCCATCCTCCAGCTTTAGGGAGGAGTTTTCCTGCAGATGTACCGATAAGCAGGAGAGGTGCGCCCATCCCCATACTTAGAGCAAAGAGTGCCATTCCACCTAATAGGGCATCACCAGTCTGTCCAATATAGATCAGTGCGCCAGCCAGAGGNGCAGCAACACAAGGCCCAACTATGAGAGCAGAGAGCAGCCCCATTATTGCAACTCCAGTTAGAGATCCACCTTGCTGACGATTGCTTGCTGTCGTCAGTTTGCCTTGAATGCTTGCCGGCATCTGTAGTTCATAAAAACCAAACATTGAGAGTGAGAGTAGTACAAAAACCAGACTGAAGCTACCAAGAATCCACGGATTTTGAAATGCAGCCTGGAGATTCTCTCCAAAGAGTCCAGCAAGAACTCCAGCAAAAGTGTAGGTAAGTGCCATTGCCAAGACATATACTAGTGACATAGTGAACGCTTTGCGAGTGGTAATATCTCTGCCCTGTCCCACAATAATACCAGAGAGGATAGGGATCATCGGAAATACGCAAGGAGTGAATGCGAGTAGCAGTCCGAAGCCAAAAAAACTAATCAGAGTCAGTAGAGTGTTACCGCTATTGAGAGAGGCAGCAATCTGATCTTGCTCCGCCAAAGGCGCAGTGTCTGAGGTAGTAACATCGACTGTTGTAGAGTTAGCTACAGAGTTATTTGAACCATTAGCATTGCTCACTGCAGGGAGGTTAAGTTTGATTTTTTTATTAATCGGGGGGTAACAGATTCCGCGTTCTGCACACCCTTGATAGACAACATATAGAGTCCCGCTTGCCGCCTCACTGCTCTCTCTAATAAAGGGCAGAGTAATAGTCTGATCGCCATGATAGACCTCTAGGGTGCCGAAAAACTGATCCTCTTTCATCTCGCCAGGCGGTTTTTCCGCCTCACCGACAGCGAGATTTTTTGCCTCCTTAAGAATGAACTTAAATTTATTGCGATAGAGATAATGCTTATCAGCGATCTGCCACTGCATCTCAATAGAGTCTACACCATCTTTATGTGTAGGTTCATCATGTGAAAAAACAAATGCCTTATCTGGATGGAGAGGTTCATCGCTCTCAGCACCGAGACCAAAAGAGCTGATTAAGCTATCGAGCTGTTTAAGTGGTGCAGATGTACTCTCTTCAGCTAGAGAGCTCCCGTTTATAGCGATATTGAAACTGATCCCAAAGAGAGTTGATAAGATTAACTTGTTAACTATCCCTAATTTTAAAGCCCTAAATTTGTACTTACCCATAAAATAGTTTCTCATCACAGCATCTCCCCTCTCATTAATAGCTTATTTATTGTTTACTCAATATTAACCTAGAATTTACCTAATCTGGTTAAGTTTATAGATGATGAGCTGTGGTGTAAAGGAGAAGAGGGTATAATATTACTGTTTATGAAAACCTCTAAAGTCGCACTACTATTTTTTATCCTGATTCCTATTGTAGAAATTTATCTGCTGATGGAGGTCGGCTCAATTATTGGTGTACTCCCCACAATCTTACTGGTGGTTTTAACTGCAGTAGTTGGGGTAACTCTACTCAAAGCGCAGGGGCTCTCGACCTTGATGAATGCACAGAGCGCACTAGCTAGAGGAGAAGTTCCTGCACTTCAACTGTTGGAAGGAGCGGCTCTATTAGTAAGCGGCGCACTTCTACTTACCCCTGGATTCGTTACAGATTTTATCGGATTTTTGGGGTTGATTCCAACTACTAGACGAGCGATTTTAGCTCCATTTCTAAAATCAGCTAGTTCAAGAGTGCACTCATCTGTGCGTAGCTCAACCACTAATGAAGATATTATTGAGGGCGAATTTTACGAGAAAGATGACCCTAGAATAGGAAAATAAAATAATTTTTCAGCTCTCCCCTTGACTTACAGTTTTTCGCCCCTATCATTAGCTCACCTTGGATGAGAGTGTGCTTAATTTTAGCTCTCCCATTTCAGCTGACGAAACAGTTATTCTTGAATAGATACCTTACTTTAAAATTATTTTATAGAGTAAGTATTGTATATAAGTATTGTATATATGTGTCTCGTCAATTTTTAATATATTAATAGTTAAACTAGAGTAAGGAGAAAGTTATGAATTTACGTCCCCTGCACGATCGTGTAGTAGTTCGTCGCACAGAAGAGGAGCGGATGTCCGCTGGAGGAATTGTTATCCCTGATTCTGCAACTGAGAAACCAAGCCGTGGCGAGATTGTAGCTGCTGGTAATGGAAAAATTGCAGATAGTGGTGAACGCCTAACAATGGATGTCAAAGTTGGTGACACTGTACTTTTCGGCAAGTTTGCTGGTACAGAGATCAAAGTTGATGGTGAAGAGCTGATCGTGATGAAAGAAGATGACATCATGGCAGTGATCGAGGGCTAAGTAGCAACACATAATTATAGTATTTAATATACTACTATTTAATTTAGAGATAAGGAAAAGTTTATGAGTGCAAAAGAAGTAAAATTTGGAGATGACGCGCGTCATCTAATGCTAGCAGGTGTCAATACCCTAGCAAACGCAGTAAAGGTTACCCTTGGTCCTAAAGGGCGCAATGTGGTTCTTGATAAAGCATTTGGTGCTCCAACCATCACTAAAGATGGTGTATCAGTAGCAAAAGAGATCGAGCTTGATAATAAATATGAGAATATGGGCGCGCAGATGGTAAAAGAGGTTGCATCACAGACCTCTGATGTTGCTGGTGATGGAACTACTACTGCAACTGTATTAGCACAAGCAATTATGCGTGAAGGCATGAAGGCAGTTGCTGCTGGAATGAACCCAATGGATCTTAAGCGTGGAATTGATAAAGCAGTTACTGCTTCAGTTATAGAGATTGAAAAACTCGCAACTCCATGTACGGATACTAGTGCAATAGCGCAGGTAGGAAGTATCTCTGCTAACTCCGATCTCTCTATCGGAACTATCATTGCAGACGCAATGGATAAGGTTGGTAAAGAGGGTGTAATCACTGTTGAAGAGGGTAAATCTCTGGACAACGAGTTAGATGTAGTTGAAGGTATGCAGTTTGATCGTGGCTACCTCTCACCATACTTTGTAAACAATCAGCAGAATATGACTGCTGAGTTGGAAGATCCATTTATCCTTCTATTTGATAAGAAGATCGCAAACATTCGTGACTTACTTCAGCTTCTAGAAGGTGTGGCTAAAGCAAGCCGTCCACTTCTTATAATTGCTGAAGATGTAGAGGGTGAGGCACTAGCTACTCTAGTAGTCAACTCTATGCGTGGAATCGTCAAGGTTGCAGCAGTTAAGGCTCCAGGATTTGGTGATCGTCGTAAAGCTATGTTGCAAGATATCGCGATTCTGACTGGTGGACAGGTTATCTCTGAAGAGGTTGGTCTTTCATTAGAAAAAGCAACCTTAGAAGATCTCGGTACGGCTAAACGCATCGTGGTTGAGAAAGATAACACAATCATTATTGATGGTGCTGGCAGTGCAGAAGAGATTGAGGCAAGAGTTATACAGGTGCGTCAACAAATTGAAAACACAACTTCTGATTACGACAAAGAGAAACTTCAGGAGCGCGTAGCTAAACTAGCTGGCGGTGTTGCAGTAATCAAAGTAGGTGCAGCAACAGAAGTAGAGATGAAAGAGAAGAAAGCTCGTGTTGAAGATGCACTTCACGCAACTCGTGCAGCGGTTGAAGAGGGCGTAGTTCCAGGTGGTGGCACAGCTCTAATCCGTGCTCGTGCTGGAATTGACGGTCTTAGCGGCGACAACCATGACCAAGATGTTGGTATCAACATTATGCGTCGAGCAATGGAAGAGCCACTGCGCCAGATCGTAGCTAATGCAGGCGATGAAGGTTCAGTTGTAGTTAACAATATCGAAAATGAGACTGGTAACTACGGCTACAATGCAGCTAGCAGTGAGTACGGTGATATGATCGAGATGGGAATTCTAGATCCAGCTAAAGTAACTCGTTCTGCACTTCAGTACGCAGCATCAGTAACTGGTCTAATGATCACAACTGAAGCGATGGTTGCTGAAATCCCACAAGAAGCAGCTCCTGCAATGCCAGATATGAGTGGCGGTATGGGTGGAATGGGCGGTATGATGTAAATACTGGCTATGTGAATAAAAAAAACCTCAACCTTTTGGTTGGGGTTTTTTTTATTCCCGCATACTACATAATAGAGAAGTTCGTTTTATCTCTATCGGACATTTTTTATGTTTCTTGTGCGATAGCATGGTAATGGGCCAATACTAAAAGCAGGACTGTCACCACTGTTACAGAGATACCTTTAGCTTAATTGAAAAGGCTGAGGGGGGAGATATTGAATAAATAACACTCTGACCCTGATTATTTNTGTGCCGCGATATGAGCTTTCTAACGCCAAAATCAGAGCCTATGTTATAATTACCTCTTCGATAACTTACCGAGAAATAAAAATTATGAGTGATAAAATGAATACTGATGCTGATAAAGTCAGTTATGGAATAGGCCTTCAACTAGGTCAGCAAGTGAGCCAGCAGTTATTTGAAGGATTTAATTTAGATGCTTTGGTAACGGGCATAAAAGATGTTTTTGATAAAAAGCCTATGCGTTTTGATGATAAGGTAATGCAAGCAGCATTTGAAGCTATTAACTCTAAGGCTCAAGCAGGGGCAGCGAACGCCGCAGAAGGTAATAAAGTTGCAGGTAAAACATTTTTAGATGAAAATGCTAAAAAAGATGGGATAACAACAACAGATTCTGGACTTCAGTACGAAGTTATCACAGAAGGTAGCGGTGCAAAACCAGCACCTTCTGATATCGTTGTCACCCATTATCACGGTAGTTTAATTGATGGCACTGTCTTTGACAGCTCAATAGATCGTGGAGAGCCAGCAAAATTCCCAGTTAATGGAGTTATTCCAGGCTGGATTGAAGCATTACAATTAATGGCTACCGGATCCAAATGGCGTTTATATATATCATCAGATTTAGCTTATGGTGATCAAGGTTCGCCACCTGTTATTCAGCCAGGTGCTACTTTAATCTTTGATATTGAGTTATTAGAGATTAAGTAATCTACTTATAGTTTTGGGGTCGGAGTGAGATATGCCAAGAATAAATCACACTCTGACCCTAATTATTTACGCATACTGCATAAATATACATTCTCAATTAGTGAGCTCACGCCTCGTTTAGCAAGAGGGTCTCTGCTATTGGATAGATCTTCGCTATGAAGATGCAAAACTTCAAACCTAGAGTCATAAAGTTTATGTACCTCTGCATCGCTGATCGCAAATGGGGGAGGACTTTTCTCCTCCTGTATAAAATCGGTGGTGACTAATAAAATTTTCGTATCGGGTGCAATATTATCGGCTAGATGCTCTACATAGCGTTGCCGCATCTCAAAGGGGAGAGCAACTAGCGCTGCTCGATCAAAGATAGCTCTACAATCTTGTAGATCATAGCGAGTTAAATTGAAGAAATCACCCTCTAGGAGCGAGATTGATCCGCTCTCCCATTTTGTAAACTTACCTGAATCACTAGAGCTCTGCTCCGCAGAGAGTCTGTTAGAGTTGAAAAATTGTTCGACAGCGATTGGGCTTAACTCAACTCCCAAAACTTTTTGTCCCTGCTCTGCCAGCCAGATAAGGTCAACGGTCTTTCCACAGAGCGGGAGAAAAATAGAGTCGCCAGCTTTAAGTTCTAGCCCAGGATAGAATCGCTCTAGCCACTGATTAGGAGCATTTTGGTGGAAACCAGTACGCCCCTCTTGCCAGCGTTGAATCCAGTGGGCTGGCTCCATCGATTAGCTGTTTAGTTTAGATCGGCAGGAAGTGGCATTAACTCAATATCGCCATCTCTAACCTCACTCTCGCGCTTCTGGAGATAGGCATCGCGCATAAAGGCGTAAGAGTCAAAACTTGCGTCATCGATCATCTCTTTAGTGGTTAGTAGATTAGCTCGTTTGCTAACTGTCTTAGTTGCAAGATACGCATTTTCAGCGCCCTGTGAGTTAAGTTCGCCACTAGGGTTAAACAGCTCTGTATTGCCAACTTCTACGGTATTTCCAACCCAGAACTCTGTAGCTATACCAGCAGTGTCTCTAACTGTACTTGGACCAAGAATAGGGAGCACAAAATAGGGTCCACTCTCAACTCCCCACACCCCTAAAGTTTGACCAAAGTCCTCTTTATGTTTTTCAAGCCCTGCCTCAGATGCGACATCAAATAGTCCAAAAATTCCGATTGTGGTGTTCAGTCCAAAGCGCACTGTGTCAGAGACCGCATCGTCAAGTTTAAATTGGAGGATATTATTTAAGATATTAAATGGTTCGCGCAAATTACTAAAGAAGTTGCTAATTCCATTCTCTACAGGATCAGGAAGAATATCATGATAAGCTTCCGCAGTCGGTTTTAAAAAGTTATCATCTAGCTCTTCGTTAAAGCTGAATACTGTACGGTTGTACCCCTCTAATGGATCCTGCTCTATAGTAGTGTCAGGCGAGGCGGTGACGATTACTGGCTCAAGAGTCTCTACAGCCCACACACTGTTTAGCGGAGCTATTAATGTAAAAGTTAAAGCTGCTGCGGAGAGTGATTTTGAAAAACTATTATTGCTGTTCATATTAAATTGCCTTCATCGTAATATTAATTCTAGATTAATTCTGGTTTTTTATTGTGTATAATTGTAACTCACTATTTATAACCTATTATTATATCCCATTATTAAACCTATGGTAAAGATAATTTAAGTGAAGTTATCCTAAGATGACTACAATTGACCTAATGTAAGTTGTAGTGTTATCCCAAGATGACCGCAATTGACTTAATGTCAATTGTAGTGTTAGTAGTTGTGAAGTGGCACTAAATAATTTATAAAAGTTAAAATTAACATGAAGAGAGGATCTACTGATGGTTGAAACAATACGACTTATAGAAGCGTGGGTGATGCCACCAGGTAGTATCCTGCTCCTTCTTCTATTTGCTCTATTTCTTACGCGCTGGTTAAGAAAGTTCCCACTTTTTCTAATCTGGGTCGCCACTATTGCACTCTACCTGCTAAGCACTCCGTGGCTTAAGTTTGAATTAGCTGAGCAGCTAGAGACAACTCCAGCGCTAATTGATATTCCAGTTATAGATGAGAATGAGCAAGCAGCTATTGTAATTTTAGGTGGAGGTCGTTATACCGCAGCTCCAGAATTTGGTAGAGATGTAGTAGGCAGAGCCACCCTTGAGCGAATTCGTTATGGCAGTTATCTTCACAAAAAGAGTGGCTTTCCAATTTTGGTTGCAGGTGGTGAGCCTCTAAATGAGGGAGTTCCTGAGTCACAACTTATGGCTGATAGTCTCTGGAGTGATTTTGCTATCAGTGGTGTATTACAAGAGAAGCGCAGTATTAACACCTGGGAGCACTCTCGTTTTGTGCCGCCAATTCTTAAGCAGCATAAGATATCTACAATGTTACTAGTTACCCACGCATCTCATATGCAGCGCTCACTCCGAGTTTTTAAATACTCTCCGGAGATGGAGGGTATAACGATAGTTCCGGCACCAACCGCATTTACTGTGCGCAGTAAGATGGATAGAGGTTTAGGGTTATGGAGACCTAGTGCGCGCGCGTTGACTAGTAATGTATCATTTCTTCATGAGTGGTTAGGGCTACTCTGGTATCGCATAAAGTACATCACCTAATTCACTCTCTATGAACTACCCAGAAAACTTTGCTGTAATTGTGGTTGGAGGCGGTCACGCAGGAACAGAAGCCGCGCTCGCCTCCGCACGAACTGGAGCATCTACTCTACTCCTAACTCACAACATAGAGACATTGGGGCAGATGAGCTGCAACCCCGCTATTGGAGGAATAGGAAAAGGACATCTTGTTAAAGAGATCGATGCGCTTGGTGGATTTATGGCGCACGCTATAGATCAAGCGGGAATTCAATTTCGCACCCTCAACAGTAGCAAGGGAGCAGCAGTGCAAGCGACTAGAGCGCAGGCAGATCGTCAACTCTACCGCCAAGCGGTACGCAGTAAGTTAGAGAATCAGCCAAATTTAACCATCTTTCAGCAGGGAGTTGATGATCTATTAATAGAGGGAGAGCAGGTGGTTGGGGTGGAGACTCAATCAGGAATTCGTATTAGCGCAAAAGCAGTTGTGTTGACTGTTGGCACCTTCTTAAATGGGGTAATTCATGTAGGGCTCTCCCAGAGTTCTGGTGGACGAATGGGGGATCCGCCATCTCTGAAGCTCGCAGATAGATTGAGTGAACTTCCATTTAGAGTGCGTCGCTTAAAGACGGGAACTCCTCCTCGTATAGATGGGAGAACCATTAACTACAGCCAACTTGCCGAGCAAGCTGGCGATAGTCCAATTCCATCATTCTCCTATATAGGTAATCGGAGTGAACATCCGCAACAGATATCTTGCTGGATAACCCACACCAATAAAAACACGCACGATATTATTCGTGGTGGACTAGAACGCTCCCCAATGTATAGTGGAGTGATAGAGGGGGTTGGTCCTCGTTACTGCCCTTCGGTAGAGGATAAGGTAGTCCGTTTTTCTGAACGAGATTCCCACCAGATATTTATAGAGCCAGAAGGTCTGAATACGCATGAAGTCTACCCTAACGGAATCTCTACAAGTCTCCCCTTTGATGTGCAGATAGAGTTAGTGCGCTCTATCCAGGGATTTGAGAACGCACATCTCACAAGACCAGGCTACGCAATTGAGTATGACTTTTTTGACCCTAGAGATCTAAAGCCATCACTTGAGACTAATCCTCTCAGTAACCTATTTTTTGCAGGACAGATCAATGGAACTACGGGTTATGAAGAGGCGGCAGCGCAAGGGTTGGTTGCAGGAGTAAATGCTGCCCGTAAGGCTCAACAGCTGGAACAGTGGCATCCACGAAGAGAGAACTCTTATATGGGAGTTCTTATTGACGACCTAATTACTCGAGGAACCAATGAGCCATATCGAATGTTTACCAGTCGTGCTGAATACCGCTTGCTTCTGCGAGAAGATAATGCTGATCTCCGTTTAACAGAGCGAGGTCGTGAGTTGGGGTTGGTAGATGATAAGCGTTGGGAACTATTTCAGCAGAAACGAGACGCAATAAGCAGAGAGCAGCAGCGCTTAACAGAGCGTTGGATTCAGCCTCAAGACATATCGTCGCAAGAGGCGGAGAGAGTATTTGGAGCGGAACTTCGTCATGAACATAATCTGCTAGATTTATTAGCTCGTCCACAGGTTAATTATCAAGAGCTGATGAGTCTAAAGTTGATAAACGCTAGAGCTGTTATTTCAGATGTAGAGGAGATCGCACAATCTGTAAGTGAGCAGGTAGAGATCCAAGCTAAATATGCAGGATATATAGAGCGTCAACAGCAAGAGATTATGAAAAATAGGGAGCATACAGAGAGTAAGCTCCCAGCCAATATTGAATATAAAAATGTCTCAGGACTATCGAATGAGCTTCAAGAGAAGTTAGAGCACCAGCGTCCTATAACTCTCGGTGAGGCGGGACGAATTCCTGGAATTACCCCTGCCGCACTCTCACTGCTGCGCATTCATCTGAAAAAACATGAATAGTACAGAACAGATTGAGCACTATCTAAAGCTGCTTAGTAAGTGGAGTAGAGCCTACAACTTAACGGCAATTCGTGATCTAGAAAAGATGCGAACTCACCATATCCTAGATAGTCTCTCTATAGAGCCATATCTGCCGACCGGATCACTTTTGGATCTTGGTAGTGGTGCTGGGCTGCCGGGCATTCCCTTAGCAATTCAGGATCCTGCGCGCACCATAGTGATGGTTGATAGTAATCGCAAGAAGAGCTCGTTTATCCAGCAAGCTATCCTTGAGTTAGGATTGAGCAATGCAACTGCTATCCACTCTAGAGCTGAAGAGTATCGTCCTGCAAAGAAATTTAATATAGTAGTATCGCGCGCATTCACCTCTCTCCAGCAATTTCTGCAGCTCTCCCTAAATTTAGTTGAGAGTGGTGGGGTAGCAGTCGCAATGAAAGGAAAGTGGCCAGAAGAGGATTCTGCTATAGTAGATGGCTTTAAGTTAGAGCGAGTAGAGAAAATTGAGATTCCTGAACTCAATGCAGAGCGTCATTTAATAGTATGTGCAAGAGTATAGACTAAGAGAGTAGAGTATAGAGAGTAGAGGATGAGTAGAGTATACGCAATAGCAAATCAGAAAGGCGGAGTAGGTAAAACAACTACTGCGGTGAATCTCTCCGCCTCTCTAGGATACTTTGAAGAGAAAGTTCTGTTGGTAGATCTTGATCCACAAGGTAATGCAACTACAGGAAGTGGCGTTAATAAGCAGGAGGTTGAGTGGAGTGGGGTTGATGTGCTGTTGGGAGAAGTTTCACTTGAAGATGCACTTCAACATCCAGCAGAGGTCGGCTATGATCTGCTCGCCGCAAACGGAGACCTTACTGCCGCTGAAGTAGAGTTGATGGCAGTTGATGATAGACTGCTTCAGCTGCGAAAAATATTAGATACAGTTGCTGATAAATATAAATATATTCTGATCGACTGTCCGCCAACTTTGAATATCCTTACTCTAAATGCATTCGTGGCAGCAGATGGGGTGATTGTGCCGTTGCAGTGTGAATATTATGCGCTAGAAGGGTTAACCGCACTTATGGATACTATGGAGCGGGTGCAAGAGAGTTACAATCCAGAGCTTGAACTGCAGGGTATTGTTCGTACTATGTACGACTCTAGAAATCGCCTATCAGTAGAGGTCTCGCAACAGCTAATCTCTCACTTTGGAGATAAAGTTTATGACAGCGTGATTCCGCGCAATGTTACTTTGGCAGAAGCCCCAAGTTACGGTCGCCCCATTCTCTACTACGCGCCATCTTCAAGAGGCGCTTATGCATACGCAGATTTAGCAGCAGAGATTTTAGAGCGAGAAGAGCGAGAGCTTAAATCATTGAGAGTTAAAAAGTAGAGGAGAGTAAAGATAGTGACAATGAAAAAAGGTGGGCTGGGTAGAGGGTTAGATTCACTCTTAGGTAGTAAGCGCAAAGCACGACCTAAAAGCGAGCAGAACAGAGTTGAAAATACGCAGACTTCTAAAGACGAGAGTGCTAATGATAATATAGCGCCAGATGCATCCCTAAAAACACTTCCTCTTGACCTGCTCCAACGAGGCGAATACCAGCCACGCCGCAATATGGATAAAGATGCGTTAGCAGAGCTCGCTAACTCTATTCGTGCGCAGGGGGTTATTCAGCCTATAATAGTGCGCTCTATCGATAATAGTCGTTATGAAATTATTGCGGGTGAACGACGCTGGCGTGCGGCACAGTTAGCAGGTCTTCAAGAGATACCGGTAGTTATTAAGGAGATTAGCGATCAGCAGACGATGGCAATAGCTCTTATTGAGAATATCCAGCGTGAGGATCTTAACCCTATAGAAGAGGCGAGCGCGCTGCAACGATTGATAAAAGAGTTTGGGCTTACTCAGCAGGAGGCGGCAGATGCAGTTGGGCGTTCTCGTTCCGCAGTTACCAATATGTTGCGCCTCCTTAATCTTACGGCAGAGGTTGGAATATTTTTAGAGGCTGGAAAAATAGAGATGGGACACGCCCGTGCGTTGCTTGGCTTGGAAGGCGAAGAGCAGAGCAGGGCAGCAAAGCAAGTTATAATGGTTGGGCTCTCAGTGCGAGAGACCGAGCAGTTAGTGCGGAAGATGTTGCAGCCAGTTAAAAAAGGTGAGAAGGCGGAGGTAGATCCAAATGTGCGCCGTCTGCAAGATGATATATCAGAGCGTTTAGGTGCAGCAGTAACTCTGCAGCAAGGCAGTAAAGGGCGCGGCAAAATCGTGATCCAGTACAACTCTTTAGATGAGTTAGATGGTATTATCGCCCACATCCAATAAGGTAATATTTTTACAAAATAACATATTTATAACAACTTTTAATTGACCTAGCTCAAAATGGTTTCTATAATGGCTCTCTCTTACGGTGTTGCAGTAGCATTAATTAATTGGTTATGGCTCCAGTGGCGTAAGCTTAGAGCTGAGAAGAGAGGCAGGAGAGATGGCGAGGATGCAGATAGAGAGTTAGCAACTATCTATATGACAGCTCTGGAGCGTTTAGTTTTAGTAACGGCTCTCCTCTTTTTTGGAATGGTTAGTATAGCTCTGGATCCACTTCAGCTTCTGATTGGTTTTATTGTAGGGCAGATTGGATTGATAATTGGTATCGTAGTATTAAATAGAGTATAATTTTTAGGAACAATACTTTACTTAAAGAGTCATATTAAATAATACAACAGCAGTATAAAAGTAATATAAAAATAAATTAATATAAAAATATAGAGAATGTCAGGCACAACTATCACTTCAGGCGAGTATATAAAGCATCACCTAACCAATTTAACTTATGGTCAGTATGCTGATGGAGGGTGGGGCTTTGCTAAAAGTGCTGCCGACATCAAAGAGATGGGGTTCTGGGCTTTTCACCTAGATTCACTCGCCTGGTCAGTTGCCCTTGCCACCCTCTTTTTCTTCTTCTTCCGTCTAGCGGCCAAACGAGCTACTGCGGGAGTGCCGGGTGGTCTTCAAAACTTTGTAGAGTGGATTGTAGAGTTTGTTGACACTAGTGTAAAAGAGTCATTCAGTGGTAGAAATCCGTTGATAGCGCCGCTAGCTCTAACTATCTTCTGCTGGGTCTTCTTAATGAACCTTATGGATCTGGTTGCCGTAGATTGGCTCCCAATGATTGCAGGGATCTTTGGTGAATATGCGCTAAGTATGGATCCGCATCTTGTATTCTTTAAAGTCGTCCCAACTACTGACCCAAATATAACCTTCGGAATGGCACTTGCAGTATTTTATTTAATGATCTACTACAGTATCAAAAATAAAGGACTCGGCGGTTTTCTTAGCGAGCTCGCTTTCCAGCCATTTGGTAAGTGGGGGCTTCCTGCAAACTTAATACTAGAGGGGATCTCATTAATCTCAAAACCAGTATCACTAGCGCTCAGACTTTTTGGTAATATGTATGCAGGTGAGACAATATTTATCTTAATAGCATTAATGTATGGTGGCGGTATGGTGTTGGGAGCTTTTGGTGGACTTCTCCAGCTAGGCTGGGCGATCTTCCATATCTTGATTATCACTCTGCAGGCGTTTATCTTTATGACTCTAACCATAGTCTATATGGAGATGGCGCACCATGAGCATTGATTTTATGAGTACAGATTTTTAGCTTTAACTTTTAACCCTTAAATATAATAGAGACAGGAGAAAAAAATGGAACAAGCACTAATGTTTATCGCAGGTGGCCTTATGATGGGTCTAGGTGCGCTAGGCGCGGCTGTAGGTATCGGCATTCTTGGAGGTCGTTTTTTGGAAGGCGCAGCGCGTCAGCCTGAACTAATCCCAATGTTGCGTACCCAGTTCTTTATTGTTATGGGACTAGTTGATGCAGTACCGATGATTGCAGTTGGTCTTGCTCTCTATGTACTGTTTGCGGTCGCTGGGTAACTACTAGGAATAGTCGATGAATATCAATGCAACCTTAATTGGACAGTCGATAGCATTCTTCCTCTTTGTGCTCTTTGTGATGAAGTTTGTGTGGCCACCTCTGATGGCAGCACTAGATGAGCGTAAGAAGCAGATTGTAGATGGACTTGCAGCAGCAGAGCGCGGACATCACGAGCATGAGCTCTCAGAGAAGCGGGCAACAGCGGTCATTAAAGAGGCTCACGAAGAGGCGAGCGCAATTATTGGCCGCGCTCAACAGCGAGCTAATGAAGTAGTTGAGGAGTCAAAAGGTAAGGCAGTTGAAGAGTCAGAACGAATTATCGAGACCGCTCACTCAACTATTGAGCAAGATACCAATACTGCACGAGAAAAATTACGCGCTGAAGTATCCCTCTTAGCTTTAGCTGGCGCATCTCAAATTCTCGAGCGAGAAGTTAACGAAACTGACCATCAGCAGATCTTAGCTACCCTGAGTGCGAAGTTGTGAGTAAAGAAGCCCGCACTACAATTGCTAGACCTTATGCTGAAGCAATCTATGCACAAGCTGTGAGTGAGAGCGCAGTAGATCTTTGGAGCGAAACCATAGATCTTCTAGCGATAGCAGTGCAAGATAGCGAAGTTGCAGTTAGACTAAACCACCCCCGATTTTCTCAACAGCAGATGACAGAGCTGATTCTTGGTTTAGATAGTAAGCTTCTTTCAGAAAATAGAGAGAATTTTGTTAAAGTGCTCATAGAGAGTAGCCGTCTCGGTTATGCTCCAGAGATTAAAGCCCTATTTGATAAACTAAGAGCGGCAGATGATAATAGATTAGATGTTGAGGTTACCTCTGCATACCAATTAGATGATATGGCACAAGAGCAGATCATAGCCGCGCTAGCAGCTGAAATGGGGCGAGAGATAAATATGACTACAGAGATTGATGAAACTCTGATAGGTGGAGTTATAGTGCATGCAGGGGATCAAGTGATTGATCTCTCAGTGCGTGGAAGAGTAGAACAGTTAGCTGGCGTATTGCAGAGCTAGCTTGATTAATGAGTTAATGAGTTAAGGAGTTATTCATGCAATTAAACCCTTCGGAAATCAGTGAGCTGATCCGTAAGAAAATCGAAAATTTTGAACCCCTTGCAGAGGCGCGAGCTGAAGGCACTGTGGTTAGTTTGGCAGACGGTGTTGCTAGACTTCACGGTCTAAGTGATGCAATGCAAGGAGAGATGATTGAGTTTCCAGGTAACACCTACGGACTTGCTCTCAACCTTGAGCGCGACTCTGTCGGTGCAGTAGTTCTCGGCTCTTATGAACATATCTCTGAAGGTGAGACAGTTCGTTGTACTGGAAAAATTCTTGAAGTTCCAGTTGGGGAAGGGCTCTTAGGGCGCGTAGTTGATTCTCTTGGTAATCCGATAGATGGTAAAGGTCCTGTTGATAGCGTTGGGACTGCCCCAATTGAGAAAATCGCACCTGGAGTAATTTCCCGCAAATCTGTAGATCAACCTGTCCAGACAGGAATTAAAGCGGTTGATGCAATGGTTCCAGTTGGACGCGGACAGCGCGAGCTAATTATTGGAGATCGCCAGACTGGTAAAACCGCAGTTGCGGTTGATGCAATTATCAACCAGAAGGGGAGCGGAATTAAGTGTATCTATGTGGCAGTTGGACAGAAAGCATCATCCATTGCAGAGGTAGTGCGTCGTCTAGAAGAGCACGGCGCGATGGAACACACAATTGTAGTAGCAGCAGCAGCTTCAGACTCAGCGGCACTTCAATACATTGCCCCATACTCTGGTTGCACTATGGGAGAGTACTTCCGTGACAAGGGTGAAGACGCATTGATCGTCTATGATGATCTAACCAAACAGGCATGGGCATATCGTCAAGTATCACTTCTTCTGCGCCGTCCACCAGGACGAGAGGCATATCCAGGTGATGTATTCTATCTCCACTCTCGTCTCCTAGAGCGAGCATCCAGAATTAATGAGGCTGAAGTAGAGAAGCGCACCAATGGTGAAGTCAAAGGGCAGACAGGTTCACTAACTGCACTCCCTATTATTGAGACGCAAGCGGGTGATGTATCAGCATTTGTCCCAACTAATGTAATCTCAATTACTGATGGGCAGATCTTCCTAGAGACAGACCTCTTCAACTCAGGCATTCGTCCAGCAATTAATGCTGGGCTCTCTGTATCTCGAGTTGGTGGTGCAGCGCAGACTAAGATTATCAAAAAACTTGGTGGCGGAGTTCGTCTGGATCTGGCGCAGTATCGTGAGCTAGCGGCATTTGCCCAGTTCGCCTCTGACCTTGATGAAGCGACTCGTAAACAGATTGAACGCGGACAGCGAGTTACTGAACTGATGAAACAGAAGCAGTATGAACCGATGTCAACTGCTGAAATGGCATTCTCACTTTTTGCAGCTAATGAAGGTTATCTCGATGATATCGATCCTTCTGATGTAGTTACCTTTGAAGCGGCAATGCAATCATTTATCAAGAGCTCATACTCTGAATTGGTTGCGAGTATCAATGAGAGTACAGACTATAACAGTAATGTTGAATCATCTATGCGCGATGCGTTAGATGATTTTAAGAAAAATCAGAGCTGGTAGCAGATAATGGCAGTCGGCAAAGAGATACGGGAGAAGATCCAGAGCGTAAAAAGTACGCAGAAGATCACGAGCGCCATGGAGATGGTCGCCGCAAGTAAAATGCGTCGTGCTCAAGAACGGATGGAGGCATCACGCCCCTATAGCAACAAGATCTCTGCAGTAGTCGGACATCTCGCTAGCTCCCATCCAGAGTATAAACATAGCTATCTAGAAGAGAGAGAGGTTAAACGAGTTGGTTATATAGTAATCTCTTCAGATCGAGGACTATGTGGTGGACTCAATACCAACCTCTTCCGCAGAACAATTCGCGAGTTTAGTGAGCAGAGCAAGCAGGGTGTTGATATTGAGTACAGCGCGATTGGCAATAAAGCGTTAGGCTTTCTTGGTAGAATGAAGGGGAATCTAGTCTCAGAGGCATCTCAGCTTGGAGATCAGCCAGAGATTTCTCGTCTAATCGGCGCGATTAAAGCAATGCTTGATAGCTATGATGGTGAGAAGATCGACCGCCTCTATCTGGTCTACAATAAATTTGTAAACACTATGACCCAAGAGCCGACCGTAACCCAACTCTTACCACTACAAGCAAATAGTGATAACAACTATAAACACCACTGGGACTACATCTATGAGCCAGATGCAAAGCCAGTTATGGACCATCTCCTTCAGCGCTATATTGAATCTATGGTCTACCAAGGTGTAGTCGAGAATATAGCTTGTGAACAGTCAGCGCGGATGGTGGCGATGAAGAGCGCAACAGATAATGCAGGTGATCTTATTGATGAGCTTGAGCTAGTCTATAATAAAGCGCGACAGACAGCGATCACTTCGGAGTTAGCAGATATAGTAGGCGGTGCAGCAGCTGTATAGTTAGTAGTTGCCGTCTGTTTATAATTAATGTTTGTTTGTAATTAATATTGAGTTGTAATGAATTTTTTAAATAGAGAGAGGTCTAAAAGATGTCAGGAACAGTAGTCCAGATCATCGGTGCGGTGGTAGATGTTGAATTTCCACAAGAGTCACTGCCAAAAATTTTTGATGCACTAGTTGTAGATGAGCCAAATCTAACTTTAGAGGTCCAGCAGCAGATTGGCGATGGTGTAGTACGAACTATCGCAATGGGTACCACAGATGGGCTCAAACGCGGACTCTCAGTTACTGGCACCGGCGCTCCAATTCAGGTTCCAGTTGGAGTTAAAACTCTAGGGCGAATTATGAATGTTCTCGGTGAACCGATTGATGAGAAAGGCGATATCGGCGAAGAGAAGAGAATGGCAATCCACCGTAAAGCTCCAGCATTTGAAGATCTCTCGGCAGCAGCTGAAATCTTAGAGACAGGAATTAAAGTTATCGATCTTGTCTGCCCATTCGCTAAGGGTGGTAAAGTCGGACTCTTCGGTGGTGCAGGTGTTGGTAAAACAGTTAATATGATGGAACTTATCCGTAACATCGCAATCGAGCATAGCGGCTACTCAGTATTTGCAGGAGTTGGTGAACGAACTCGTGAAGGTAACGACTTCTATCACGAAATGACAGAGGGTGGAGTACTTGATAAAGTATCCCTAGTCTATGGACAGATGAACGAGCCACCAGGAAACCGTCTTCGTGTAGCTCTTACAGGCTTGACTATGGCTGAAGCATTCCGTGATGAAGGGCGTGATGTGCTTCTCTTCATTGATAACATATACCGTTACACCCTTGCGGGAACAGAGGTTTCAGCTCTATTAGGACGGATGCCATCAGCAGTTGGATATCAACCAACTCTAGCGGAAGAGATGGGTGCGCTCCAAGAGAGAATCACCTCAACCAAAGTTGGCTCAATCACCTCAATTCAAGCAGTGTATGTACCTGCAGATGATCTTACTGATCCATCCCCAGCCACCACCTTCGCTCACCTTGATGCAACGGTAGTGCTATCTCGCCAAGTGGCAGAGCTTGGAATCTACCCAGCGGTTGATCCTCTCGACTCAACTAGTCGTCAGCTTGATCCGCATATGGTTGGAGAGGAGCACTATACTGTAGCTCGTAGAGTACAGACAACCCTCCAGCGCTATAAAGAGCTAAAAGATATCATCGCGATTCTCGGAATGGATGAGCTTTCGGAAGATGATAAGAAGACTGTAAGTCGTGCGCGTAAAATTCAACGCTTCCTGTCACAACCATTCTTCGTAGCAGAAGTATTTACTGGAACTCCTGGCAAGTATGTCTCGCTAGCAGATACAATCTCTGGCTTTAAAGCGATTATCGATGGTGAGTACGACCACCTTCCTGAGCAAGCGTTCTATATGGTTGGTAAAATTGAAGAGGCAGTAGAGAAAGCTAAAACGATCTAATATACAGACCCAAAAAAACCCAGCAGAGCTTCGTTCTGCTGGGTTTTTTTAATATCTAAGTTTTAAAAACTAAGAACGATCTCTTACTGTGCAGCAGGAGCTGGAGCAGCAACTGGCGCAGCGTAGTATGGGTAAGAAGGAGTGTTCTCTGTGCGGATGTCGCTCTTGCCGTCAAAACGAGCATTCTCAGAAGCATCCATATCAGCTTCCATATTAGTAGAACCCTTACCAGAAGCATTGATACTCATGCTGAAGTTACCCTCTGCATCAGCGCTCCCTTTACCAGCACCGCGTCCACGACCATCAAAAGCACCGTCAGCAGAACCTGTACCATAACCAGACTGATTGTCATCTCCACCAAAAAACGCAGAAGCGCTAGAAGCAAAAGCAACAAGAGCAATAGCAGCAATAATTTTTTTCATAATAATCTCCAAAAATTCAATTAAAAAGTAGTTGTTAAAGTAACTGAGACTAATAATAACACTATTCAAGAATATTGTCAAGTACTAAAGTGTATATTGTCAACGCAAAGTAGAAATGCTCACTATTTCGGTGAAATATGTTCAGAGGTTTGCAAAATTAACACCCTCTTCCCTCTGTCGCCACGATCATAGGCAGCTATAATTCTAATTTTCTCACTATTCAGAAAATTTTGTTCAGGTCCATAACTTGGTTTACTGACATCATTAATATCACCTTTGAGCTCCATCTCCATTTTTCCGCGTCCTGTAGCGAGCCACTCGAAAGAGACATTGAGTTCGATAGCTAACCTAGAAAGATTACTCACACTAGGGGTATTGATCTCCTGCTCCCAGTGACCGCAGGAGCCGCGCGTAACCCCTAACAACTGAGCAAGTCTATCCTGCGTCAACCCAGCATTTTTGCGCGCAATGGCAACCCTCTTTCCTGTCTCACTATTTTTCATCTCCATATTATTATCCTAACTGGTTTATTTGTATACGATATAAAAGAGATCCAATTTAAAGATCCCGATTCGTATACAAAATTAAAAGATAATGGGGTCAGGCTTGCAAGTTTAGCAAGACTGGAAAACTTATGTTATAATATTCTCTATGCCTAGAAAACCTAGAATCTATTATCCAGGAGCACTCTACCATGTGCTTGCTCGTGGCAATGCCAAGCAGGTAATATTTCTTGCAGATGCAGATATGCTCCAGTATCAGAGTTATGTGACGGAAGGGTTGTCAGAATATGGCCACAGAGTTCACGCCTACTGCTGGATGAATAACCATACGCATATGCTGATTCAGGCAGGCGAGAGCTCAATCTCCAAAATGATGCAGCAGATTTCGCAACGCTATACTCAATGGTTCAATCGAAAATATGAACGGGT